>Ga0209394_1001088_pt1 | contig 17259 bp, 12 predicted proteins | sample JNZ201metaG_FD_184122 | JGI IMG/M metagenome (GOLD analysis project Ga0209394, IMG submission 184122) | Hot spring microbial communities from Jinze hot spring, China to study Microbial Dark Matter (Phase II) - JNZ 20120812A (SPAdes) (version 3) ... | reverse complement strand
CAGCGGCTTTGCTTGAAGTCCTTGACCCCGAACAAAATCACAGTTTCGTTGACCATTACCTTGATGTGCCCTTTGACCTCTCGCAAGTTCTCTTCATCTGCACTGCTAACATCACGGACACGATCCCGCCAGCACTCCTTGACAGAATGGAGGTCATTCGTCTGCCGGGCTACAGCCATGAAGAGAAGTTGCAGATTGCAAAGCGCTACCTGATACCTCGCAACCTGAAAGAACACGGCTTAAACGAGGACAACCTTGAGTTTACCGATGAAGCGTTGTCAATGATCGTCAAGCAATACACGAGGGAGGCTGGGGTCCGGAACTTGAACCGAGAGATTGCCAATGTTTGCCGAAAGGTAGCGAGGCGGGTAGCGGAAGGTAACACAGAAAAAGTTATCGTGACGCCCCAAAATGTCACTGAGTTCCTTGGTCCCCCGAAGTTCATTGAGGAAATCGCCGAACGGCAACCACAAGTCGGTGTAGCAACGGGATTAGCGTGGACGCCTTTCGGTGGCTCGGTTTTGTTCGTTGAGACGACGAAAATGCCGGGCAAAGGAACGCTCACCATTACAGGTCACTTGGGTGAAATCATGAAAGAATCTGCTCAAGCGGCACTGAGTTATGTTCGCTCCCGCTCCGAACAACTTGGCATCCCAGAAGATTTCTTCAGTAAGCACGATATTCACATCCATGTCCCTGCAGGCGCTATCCCCAAAGACGGACCGTCAGCGGGAATTACTATGGCGACCGCACTGGCAAGTTTGGCAACCGGAAGACCTGTCAGACACGACATCGCCATGACCGGCGAAATCACGCTAACGGGAAGGGTCTTGCCTGTTGGTGGAATCAAAGAAAAAGTTCTGGCAGCAAAGGAAGCCGGAATCACCGAAATCATCTTGCCAGCACAAAACGAAAAAGACTTGATTGAAATTCCCGAACACATCCGAAATGCCCTGCATTTCCACTTCGTTGAGAACATGGACGAAGTCTTGGAAATTGCGCTACTACCCGCTCCTGAGGAGGTTCTGGCAGGCAAGTAAAATGGAGGGCAAAGTAAATGCAAAAGGTTGACGCCTTTTGGCGACTCTTGACTTTCTTCCGCCCTTATTGGAAGCGAGTGGTCATCTGCGTTTCGCTCATTGGAGCAGCGGAGGGGCTGAGGTTCTATTTTATCTGGCTAACCCAGCATCTGCTGCGACCGCTAATTGAATCTGGCATCCGCGCTGGCGAAGGCGATTGGCTCATTCGTTCAGTCCAAAAAGCATTACATTGGCTCTTGACAGACGCATCTCACAGGCTTACTTTATTGGCAGCGGTTTGTCTTGTCGGGATAGGGGTTGCAATCCTTAGGGCAGCACTCTCTTTCGCCCACACTTTCCTTGCCAACAACATCGCCCAAAAAGTCGTTTTGGATTTGCGTCGCCGTCTCTACTTCCACCTCCAACTCATGCAACCTTCGTTTTTTGAACACGAGAGGACAGGGCAACTCTTGGCGAGAGTCGTCAATGATGTTGCAGCTTTGCAATCCCTCGTCACAATCGGGATTGAAGATTTGGTCTCCACACCTGTGCTCATTGTTGGCTCGTTGGTTTTGATGATTGTCATCAGCCCGCCGTTGACAGTTATCGCACTGCTTTTACTTCCGCTCGTCGGTTGGCTCATGTGGCGGTTGGGAAGGAAGTTGAGGAAAGCATCTTACGAAACGCAAGTTGCTTTGGGTAACTTGACGGCGTTATTGCGTGAAAGTTTCAGCGCTATAAAACTCGTCCAAGCCTTCGCTGCTGAGGAACAAGCGTTGAATCAATTTGACCAAAGAAACCGTCAAGTTTACCAACATGCGCTGAGGGCTATTCGGCTCAGGACATTGCTTTCGCCATCTGTGGAGTTAATTGGCACATTGGGCGTTATTGTTGGGGTGTTCATTGGCGGCATGTTTGTCATTCAAGGCTGGCTTCATCCGGAAAGCCTGTTGGCTTTCATGATTTACTTCTACACCTTGGCGTCAAGCATACGGAAGTTAACACAAATTCAAGCGGTTCGCGAGCAAGTTGCCGGCGCTGCGGAGCGGATCTTCCAAATTTTGGATGTCCAGCCAGAGATAACCGACTCCCCCGACGCAATTGATTTGCCAACCGTAAAAGGCGAGATTGTTTTTGAAAATGTGCGCTTCCGATACCCGGACGGAAACGAGGTTTTGCGAGGTGTGAGTTTTAGAATCCAACCCGGCGAAAAAGTTGCGATCGTTGGTCCAAGCGGCGTTGGGAAGACTACTATCGCCATGCTGCTGATGAGGTTTTACAACCCGACAGAGGGAAGGATTTTACTTGATGGGCACGATTTGAGGAAAATTCGCTTGCGTTCTCTGAGACAACATATTGGGCTGGTCTTGCAAGACACCTTCGTGATTGATGGGACAGTCCGAGAGAACATCACTTTGGGCAACCCAGACGCAACCGAAGAGGAGATCATTGAAGCGGCAAAGTTAGCGAACGCGCATGAGTTCATTAAGCGACTGCCCAACGGTTATGAAACTTGGGTCGGTGAAGGCGGTGCGTTCTTGTCAGTCGGACAAAGGCAAAGGATTGCCTTAGCGAGGGCGTTGCTGAAGAAACCAGCGATTTTGATTTTGGACGAAGTGACTTCGCACCTTGATGCCGAAAGCGAAGCCGCTGTCCAGCAAGCAGTTGAACGAGCAATGCAAGGGCGAACTGTCATCATCATCGCCCACAGGCTTAGCACGGTTAGAAACACTGACAGAATTCTCGTTTTGCAGGACGGACAAATTGTTGAGGAAGGGCACCATGACGAATTGGTTGCCGCTGACACATATTACCGACGCCTTTATGAGTTGCAACGGTGACGAGTTCGCAGTAGGACATGGAACGAAGTGAAGTGCCGTCAATTTAGGTGCGGGGTGCAGAGCGGAACAGCAACTTCACACCGCACATCGCACTCTGCACTAACTCTCACGCCACTACGCTGTCGCTTCGTGGCTAACTACGAGCCTTTGCGGTGTTCGCATCTTCTCAACGGGCAAAAAACCAAAAACTTGAAGGAGGCAGGAAGATGGCGAAAGTTTTGGTGATCGGAGGCACAGGGTTAATCAGCACATCCATCGTCAGCCAACTCGTTGAACGAGGCGACGATGTGACGGTTTTCAACCGCGGCAAAACCGAACCGCGAATCCCCAAAACTGTCAAGCAAGTTCACGGTGACCGCAGGGACTATGCTGCTTTTGAAAATCGCATGAAGGAACTTGGGACTTTTGATTGCGTGATTGACATGGTTTGTTATGTGCCGGAAGACGCAGAAAGCGTCATCAGGGCATTTCGCGGTCGGATTGAGCAATTGATTTTCTGCAGCACCGTTGATGTCTACAACAAGCCCGCTGTGTTCTACCCTTACCGTGAAGATCATCCACGCGAAGCAGCGAGCGATTATGGAAGGAACAAAGCGAAGTGCGAGGACATATTGATGTCAGCGCACGAACGAGGTGACTTCAATGTCACGATAATCCGACCAGCGCACACTTACGGTGAAGGCGGAACTCTCATCCATACTTTCGGCTGGCGAACCCATTACCTTGACAGAATTCGCAAAGGCAAACCGGTCATTCAACACGGTGACGGAAATTCACTTTGGGTCGTTTGTCACATTGACGATGTCGCCCGCGCTTTTGTGAACGCCATTGGAAACGGGCGAGCCTACGGTAAGGCTTACCACACGACCGGCGAAGAATGGCTCACATGGAACCGCTACCTTGAAATCATCGCAGAGGCAATGGACGCACCGAAACCGCAAATTGTGCACATTCCAACAGACTTGTTAGCGAAACTCGTCCCCGACCGCGTTCATTGGACAGTCGTCAATTTCCAATACAGCAATGTTTTTGACAACACGGCTGCAAAGGAAGATTTGGGTTTCCGTTACACCATCCCGTTTCTGGAAGGGGCAAGACGAACCATACGATGGCTTGAAGAGCACGGGCGAATTGAAGATTGCTCAAACGACCCGGTTTACGACTGGCTCATTGAACTGTGGGAAGAAGCGACATCGCGGATGGTTGATGAACTCAAAAAACGAATGAGTCAACAATGACCGCACAGGCTTGTCCAGCCAGCGAGGATGTGAGACTTACAATTGCTTAAATCACAAAATCTCGCTATAATTCCCCGAGGGGAAAGTCGCTTCTCAAGGGGGGCTTGAGGATTGTCAGTATCGGCATGGTTCTCTTCCGTGTTCGGTAAACGAAAAGAGCCGGGGGTGCTGATCGGGCATACCGATTGGGTGAACACGATTGCGTTTTCGCCGGGGGGACAGTTTTTGGCTTCAGGGGGGAAAGACAGAACCGTAAGGCTCTGGAGGCTTGAGGGTTGTCAGCAAGTCTGGGCAGTCACCGGTCACGCCGATTGGGTCAAAACCGTCGCTTTCTCTCCCGATGGTCAATTGATTGCTTCAGGAAGCGGTGACAAAACTGTCAAGATTTGGTCCACAAGGAGCGGTTCGCTTGTTAATGTCTTAACCGGGCACACCGATTGGGTTAACTCTGTGGTCTTCTCTCCGCTTGGGACATGGCTTTTGTCCGGTAGTGCGGACAAATCCGCTATACTTTGGAGCACCGAGAATTGGGAACAAGTGAAAGTCATTACGCACATCAGTCTTGTTTACGCTGTCGCTTTTTCTCCTGACGAGACATTGATGGCGACAGGGACTTACGATGGGACGGCGAAAATTTGGAAAGTCCCGGAAGGGGATCTGGTTTTGGCGTTGCCCGAGCATGGTGATTGGGTGCGAGGATTGACCTTTTCCCCCGATGGGAAAATCCTCGCCACTTGTTGTTGGACCGATACGATAAGGTTATGGCAAGTCCCTGAGGGTGGATTAGCGACATCCGTAACGCTTCCGAAGGAAGCAACTACAGCCATTGCCTTCTCCCCAGATGGGCAAATGTTGGCGATAGGAACTCACAATGGCTCAATTTACCTTTGGGACTTGTCAGCCGAGAAAGTGGTGCGTGTTATTCAAGGGCACACCAGTCATGTTTCTTCGGTGGCGTTTTCGCCCGATGGAAAATGGTTGGCATCGGGAAGTCGGGATAAAACTGTTCGGCTTTGGAAGTTGAGGGGTGACGAAGTGAACCTGTAAACTTCTGCGGAAGCAGCGACAAACTTAGTAACGGGATGAGCGATGGCTGACCGCATGAACGCTCTCTACTGGCTTGGTTGGTATCTTTGTCGTTTCCTTGCTTTTCGGTTTTGCAAATTGAAAGTGGAAGGGGTAGAGCGGTTGCCGAGCGAGGGAGGTGTGATTATCGCTTCTACCCACACAGCAACTTTAGACCCAGTGATTTTAGGATGTGCGTTTCCCCGCCCATTGACTTTCATGGCGAAAGAGGAACTTTTCCGGTTTCCACCCTTTGCTGCCCTCATCCGAACTTTAGGAGCATTTCCCGTAAGGCGCGGTGAACCTGACAGGCGTGCGTTGCGAAAAGCCGTTTCGCTTTTGCGGCAAGGGCGTTGCCTTGTAATATTCCCTGAAGGGACGAGAAACCCCGATTGGCAATTACGCCGACCCGAGTTGGGTGTGGCTTTGTTGGCAGCATGGAGCAAAGCGCCGGTTCTGCCCGTTGCGATTTTCGGAAGTGAATTCTTGATGCCGAAAGGAAAATTCTTTCCGAGACCCGCACAGTTGCGAGTGAAAGTTGGAGAGTTGTTGTGGTTTGAAGGAGATGGACGGCGTGAATCTTTGGAAGCCTTCGCCCTGAAAGTCATGCAAGCCATATCGGAACTGTCGGGGCGACCTTTGGCGGTAAAGGAAGAAAAACTCGCAGCCCCACTGGGGCGCCTTTGAGAAACTTGATGCGAAAACGGGGGAGAGATGGGCAAATGAAGTGGGAAGGTAAATGGTCATTGGGATTGATTCTCCTGATGCTTACACCCGTCGTTTCAAACCCCTCTCAAGAACTTTGGGTGCTTGAGGACTTTGAGCAAGGCATCAAGCAGTGGTTCGTTCGAACAAAGCAAATTGAGGGGGCGGACATGCCTCTTGTTCACTTGACAACCACTTCGTTAACTCCGCCAGAGGGGGGCAAACGAGCGGGATTGTTCGTTTGGAGGCGAGCTGAACGGAGCGAATGGGGTAGGTTCGTTTTCCCCTTAGACGGGGCTCAATTATCGGCGAAGAAATCGCAAGGCTTGACTTTTTGGTGGGTAGGTGATGGAAGTCAAATTTCGGTCAGTTTTGTCCTTGTCACTGAGCGACAAGGGATTGAGCGGCTCTTCAAGGTTGAACTTTCGCCTCCCAACACTTGGCAGCAAGTTCACCTTAGTTGGGATGCGTTTCGCGACGAAGAGGGGACGCCGGTGACCGTTTTTGTCCGATACTTGAAGGAACTGCGAATTGAAAGGCTTGGACCTTTTCAACCTTTCTTCTTCGTCTTGGACGAATTGGCAACCGAAATCGCTGCCCCTTCTGTGCCGACAGTGAGCGTCCGAGCGGTGGTTGATTTCCAGCAAGAACAGTTGACAAATTTGCTGAGATGGGGTGCTTGTTGGGACGAAAAAGCAATCTCGCTGCTTCAAAACCCAACCGTTAGGAAGCGCATCGCCGATTTGAGATTAGGATGGGCGAGGCTTCTCATCAACGACTTGACAGTTCAAAGGGATTTTGAGACTTCGGCAAAATTGGTTCAGTCTTGGGCACTTCAAGTCCAACGGCTCAACATGGTCCCCGTCGTTGCCCTTTCCCCATTGAAACCGGAAGACCTTCCCTCCGGTGCGTTCCAGCAACAAGTGACTTTCTGGGTTCAAAGGTTGCTTCCGACGGTGAAACTTTACGAGTTGTTTCAACGCCCCTCTGAACCTCCGCTCCAATTGCGCCCGGAGACTTTGGCAATTTACTTCTCAGCCTTGAGGGAAGCGATAAAGCAAGTTTCCCCGGCAGTTCAAGTTGGTGGATGGGGAGAGCGTGGGGCTTGGAGGGAGAAATTGCAGTTGCTTTTCGCGAGGGCTCCTCGCCCAGACTTCTTCACGCTGCACTTTTACGGCGCACACAACGCCAGCATAAGTGACGAGGAATTGATGAGGGCTGCTCGCGAGACCGTAAGTGCGGATTTGCCGGACCAAATCCCGCTCAATCGTCTTGACGAATGGTTGAGGCAGATTTACCCACCATCGGGTGTTCCGTTGCAAATAACCGAGTGCGCTCCTAATTCGGTTCGCACGAAAGACGGCAAACCTGCCGACGAGCGGGTCTCCAACAACTTTGGAGCGTCTTGGCTTGCGGCGTTGTTCGTGCAAATGGCAGGAAAATGCGAGACATTGGTGCATTACAAACTTGCAGGTGATGGTTGGGGACTTTTGGATGATTCCGGAACCCCGCAGCCAACCTACTGGTCAATTTGGGCTTGCAACACTTACTTCCCCACAGGAGCAACCTTAGTTACATCTGCGACCAATTTTGCACCTTTGCTTATTCTCGCCGGGAAAACTCCAACCGCAAACAATGTCCTTTTGGTGAACACAAGCCCAAATGTCGCTGATGTCACTTTAGAGGCAGTCGGGGTTGAACGGATGAGAACTGTCAGGGTGAGAGTTTTGCAAGGTCGCGATACCCCGAGTTACACTGAATTGCCCCCTAATCCCCTCGTCAAGGTTCGGATTCCCGCATACGGTGTTGGAATAGTGCAATTCGTTCCTTGACATGGCATAATGTCAATGACCTGTTTGACTTTTCCCACCTTTGGAGGTGGGTGTGATGCAGCAGCCGGCAGGCACACCGACGGCTCAACAACAACCGACATTGTTGTGGCGGTGTCCGCAGTGCGGGCTTATTTTCACCCCGCAACCGACAACTATCCGTTGTCCAAGGTGTGGGGAAAACCTGAGGAAATGCCGCTATTGCAAATTCGCCGATACAGTGACTTGGGAATGCACTAATAACCGAATCCGATTCACTTTCGGTGATGAGACTGGTCGCTTCCACATCCCCGAACCTGATCATTTCTGGGCTTGCCCGGAAAACCTTCCAAACCTTCAACCTCCGGCGTGGCAAGTTGCTTTGGCAAACCCGATAACCAGAGCGTTAACTTGGGGAGCAGTAATTGCTGTCTTCATGCTCGTCGTTTTCCGCTTCTTTGTCCTCCCCACTGTCGCGCCGACTTCTGAAGTCCCCGAGTCAGCCTTGGTAACGGCTCAAGCGATTTTGGCGAGGAATCAATATACCGCTGGTGAGCCAATTCCTTTGCTTCTCGTCGTCACTAACGCCGAGCGAGTTCCTTTAGACCCCTGCGTTGTCATTTTAAGGGGCGAGATAGTTGAAAACGCGGAAGTGAGGACACAACCTGCCACAATTTACCCTCCGACTCGGACACCGAGAAGTATCCGCTTGACTTTCCCGGGCTTGCCGTCACAACAGTCTTTGACGGCGTGGATTTACTTGACACCTTTGGGGGCACAGCGGCGAACTTATGAGTTGACGATTGATGTCTACTGTGGAGGCTACCGAGCAACCGTCAGCCCGCAAAGGTCTTTCCGCGTGACAATCCGTTGAACTTAGTTCCTCTTCGGGAGCGCCATGCTAAGTAAAGCCCTAAAGCGCTCGCCTCATCGGTGTCGGTGGTGAGCCTGAAGTAATGAGCACCTGCTTGTCCACATTTCTCCCTGCACTCCTTCAAAAACCTTTCAACCCTTTGCTTGTATGCCGAACGCAGACCTTCAGGGTCAACCGGCAAGCGAGTTGGCTCCTCCATGTCAACGAACATTGACGGCATCGTGAAAGGAAGTTGCAACTCATCGGGGTCAAGAATGTGAAACACTAAGGTGTCGTGACCGCGGCGCTGCAAGTAGTGCAGTGCCATTGACAACGCCTCATCTTCGTCCAATAGGTCGGACAAGATGACCAACAGGGAACGGCGTTTCAGCAGTGCGGATAACTCCTCAATAACGCGCCGGAAGTGAGTCTGTCCTTCAGGTTTAACCTGCTCAAGCGCTTCCAAGATGACCTGCAAATGCGATGATGACCTGCGGGCGGGAATAAACCTCCTCAATCGCTCACTGAACACTGCTAAGCCAATCGCATCCCCTTGGCGCAAAACAAGGTAAGCGAGAAGCGCTGAAATTTTCACCGCGTAGTCAAGTTTGCTCCCGTTAGTGCTGCCATAGCCCATAGAACCACTCGCATCAAGCAGCAAATAACAGCGCATGTTCGTCTCTTGCTCAAATTGACGGACAAACAATTTGTCAAGTTTGGCAAGGGCTTTCCAGTCCAAGTATCTTGGGTCATCGCCGGGGAAATATGGACGATGTTCGGCAAATTCAACGGAGAACCCCCGAAACGGGCTCTTGTGCCGCCCCGTCAGTGTCCCTTCAACCGCTCGCCTTGCGGTCAATTCAACGCGCCCAAGTTTAGCCAATGCATCTTTGAGAAACTGCCAAAGTGATTGCCTCATGAACTTGAGCCTCCTGCTTCAACACTTGTCCCTTGTCCCATGCTCCTTGCCCCTTTTTCCTTTAAAGCCTCTCGCGCCACTTCCCTATCATCAAAAGGCAACTTTTGCGTGCCGACGATTTGGTAAGTCTCATGCCCTTTACCAGCGATCAGGACAAAATCACCGGGCTGCGCTGCAAAGATTGCGTGGAAAATCGCTTTCCTGCGGTCTGGTTCAACATGGTAAGCAGCGCCTTTCCTAACGCCCTTGACAATTTGTTCAATGATTTTGAGTGGGTCCTCTGTTCGCGGGTTGTCAGAGGTGATAACGGTGTAGTCGGCGAGTTCAGTGGCTATTCGTCCCATCTCGGGGCGCTTCGTCGGGTCGCGGTCACCACCGCAACCGAAGACAACGATAACGCGACCTTTCGTCAACTCCCGAATTGTCAACAGAACTTTTTCAAGGGCGTCAGGAGTATGGGCGTAATCAACGGCGACCGTGAAAGATTGACCTTCATCCACAATCTCAAGCCGTCCCGGCGGTGCTTTGAACTTTGGAAGGGCATCCGCAATCGTCCCCCACGAAACCCCAAAATGACGAGCGACAGCAATGGCTGCAAGGGCATTTGTGACATTAAAGCGACCAAGCAAACGAATTGACAAGGGACGAGGGACGAGGGACGAGGGACGAGTTATGACGGCGAATTGAGTGCCCGAAGGCGAAAGTCGTAAATCAACAGCACGGTAGTCAGCATTTTCACCAAAGCCATAAGTTGTTTTCGGCGCAGGACACATCGTTAATAGCCGATGACCATAAGGGTCATCAGCGTTAATGAAGGCGTGAAATGCTTTCCCATTTCGCAAAGCGATTTCGGCGTAATCAGTGAACAGACGCGCTTTTGCTGCAAAGTAGTTTTCAAAGTCGCCGTGAAAGTCAAGGTGGTCGCGGGAAAGGTTGGTGAAAACGGCTGCGTCAAAGAGAATCCCGTCGCTTCGCCTTTGAGCCAGAGCATGAGACGAAACTTCCATGACGACGAACTTTGCTCCTTCATCGCGAAGCCTTGCGAGCCAACGGACAAGTTCCGGCGCATCAGGAGTTGTCTGGTCTGTCTCCCAAGTTTGACCGCACCACTTGACACCGACGGTTCCAAGCACAGCGGCAATTTCAGCGTCTTTGCCGAATTCGGCATTGAGTAAGTGAGCAATTAGGTGGGTCGTTGTCGTTTTGCCGTTTGTCCCAGTTACGCCAATGACCGTTAACGATTTCGTCGGTTCGCCGTAAAAGCGGTGGCAAAGCCATGCTAATGCTTCCCTTGTATCTGGAACGAGCACCAGCGGTTTGCCGTCAGTTGGGACTTCCCTCTCAGCGACGACAGCGACAGCACCTCTTTGAAGCGCATCTCTCACAAAGTCGTGTCCGTCAACTTTCAAGCCTTTCAGGCAAACGAAGAGCGACCCCAATTGAACTTTGCGTGAGTCATGGGTTATGTCCGTCACTTCAACATCGTCACCAAACAATTTCGCCGTTGATAAGTTGGCAATCAATTCCCTCAGCCGCATTTCAGTTCACCTTTGAATAAGCCTTGACAGGGTTACTTTGCACCTTCTTCGGTCAGGCAGAAGTTAGACCCTCCGAGATTTAAACGGTTTCATCAAAAGGCATCCCGAGTTCTTCGTAAAGTTTTCGCCTCGCTTGCTTATCGGCTTCAAGTTCCTTTCGTGCCCATTTTGCGACTTCGGGTGCGACTTCTCTTGGCACGACGATAACGCCATCGTCATCGGCGACGATTATGTCACCGGGACGAACTTTTACGCCGCCACAATTTATCGTTTCGTTTAAGCCAGCAAATTCAAGCCTTCCAATCACAGTTGTCCTCGCCACATGTCGCGCCCAGACTGGACAACGCTGTTTCTCAACTTCGTAAGTATCTCGGCAGCCACCATCAATGATGACACCAACAATGCCTGCTTTCTTGGCGGCAAGCGCCACATTTGAGCCCCAAAATCCAACTTCAAGCCCACTCAGGTCAAGCACAAGGACATCGCCCGGTTGAGCAATTTGCAGGAAAGGGTAAGGGCACTTTTCGGCGTACCATCGCCGCGAGTATTCGGCATACTCTTCGGGCGACATTGTCGGGACGACCTCATTGGTTGGAACATATCTTGCCGTAATTGCCCGTCCGAAAATTCTCACCCCTTTCCAAATTGGTCTGATTGCCCTGTCCACCAACCCAACATCTCGCAGCCCGACTGCGTCCATCCCATCAGACACATCTGCAACTCTCAAGCCTTCAAACAACTTTGCAACCTCGTCCATCGCCTTTACCCTCCTTTGAAAATTCCAGCAAGACACGCACGGCTCAGACCAAGTTAGTGTTGCTATTTGATGCAATGCAAAGTCTGCCACAAACTGTCCTTCAAGTTACCGCTCCAGTTCATATGCACACCATTGACAAAAGGGCTATAATTCCAAAAGCCGTCGTTTGACAGGTGGTAGGCACAGCAAAGGAAGGAGGGAGAGTCCATGAGCAAATTCACGGTTGGGCTTGACTTCGGGACGAATTCGGTTCGGGCAGTTATTGTTCGGGTTGAAGATGGCGAAGAGGTCGCAACGAGTGTGTGGAATTACAAACGCGGCGAGGATGGAGTGATTGTTGACCCCAAAGACCCTCACCTCGCCCGGCAAGACCCAAGGGACTATGTTGAAGGCTTAGAAGGTTGTGTCAAGGAAGCGATTGAAGCGGCGAAGGCAAATTGCAAGGACTTTTCTCCCGAAGATGTGATTGGCATAGGGGTTGACACGACTGGAAGCACTCCCCTTCCTGTTGACGAGAATGGGACGCCACTTGCTTTTTACGACGAGTTTAAGGATGACCCTAATGCGATGGCTTGGTTGTGGAAGGACCATACATCTTTCGCCGAGGCTGAAGCGATAACCCAGAAAGCCGCAGAAATGCGCCCACATTACCTTGCCAAGTATGGTGGTCGCTATTCCTCCGAGTGGTTCTGGGCGAAAATTTGGCACTGCTCAAAAGTTGCTCCCAAAGTTTACGAGGCAGCCTACACTTGGGTTGAAATCGCCGACTGGATCCCTGCGCTCTTAACTGGGACGACGCACCCGTCGGTTTTGAAGCGATGCATTTGTGCTGCTGGACATAAAGGCATGTTCAACCCATCTTGGGGTGGCTATCCCGACGAAGAGTTCATTGCTTCCCTTGACCCAATTTTGCTGAAGGTTCGGAAAACTTTGCCCGATAAAGCCTACCACATCGGTCACAAGGCTGGCGGCTTGACAAAAGAGTGGGCTGAAAAATTGGGGCTTCGTGAAGGCATTCCTGTCGCTATCGGCGCATTTGACGCTCACCTCGGTGGCGTCGGTTCGGGGGTGGCTCCCGGCATACTTGTTAAAATCATTGGGACATCAACCTGCGACATCACTGTTTGGCCGCTTGAAGAACCCCTGCCTGACATCCCCGGCCTTTGCGGGATCGTTCCCGAATCGGTTCTGCCCGGCTATCATGGACTTGAAGCAGGTCAATCCGCCGTCGGCGACATCTTCAACTGGTTCGTGCGTGAAATCAAGCCTTGGGGCGAAATTGAAGGTTCGCACGAGGCTTTGTCCGAGAAGGCGAAAAACTTGCTTCCCGGAGAAAGCGGGTTGCTCGCTCTTGACTGGCACAACGGTAACAGGACAATCCTCGTTGACCAACGACTCACTGGGTTAATTGTCGGGTTGACACTTCACTCCGAACCCGCAGAAATTTACAGAGCACTGATTGAAGCGACCGCGTTCGGCGCTCGTGTCATTATGGAACGGTTTGAGGAGTATGGAGTGAAGATCAATCGGATCATCGCTTGCGGTGGCATTCCTGAGAAGAACCCGCTCGTTATGCAAATTTACGCTGATGTCCTCAACCGAACCATTGAAATTGCGCGCAGCAGCCAAACTTGCGCTCTCGGTGCCGCGATTGCCGGTGCCGTCGTCGCTGGCAAGGAGAACGGAGGTTACGACAATTTCCAAGAGGCGCTGGAGAAAATGACGGGCGTTAAGGACGAAAAGTATGTCCCCAACCCTCGCCATGTCAAAATCTACGACCGACTTTACAGGCTCTACCGAAGACTCCACGACATCTTCGGCACTCAAAACTACACCGACAACCTTTACGACTTGATGAAGGAACTCCTTGACATTCGCGACAAAGTGAGGGCTGGTGAGATGTGAAGTTTCGTGAGTTGAGAGAAATCGTTTGCCTCGCTAACCGGAAACTGGGCGAAAGTGGGCTTGTGATTCTGACTTGGGGCAATGTCAGCGGAGTTGATAGGAACGAAGGCGTAATGGCGATAAAACCCAGCGGTGTTGAATACGACCAACTCAAACCCGAAGATATCGTGGTTTTGTCGCTTGAAACAGGGGAAGTGGTTGATGGCAATCTGCGCCCCTCATCGGACACGCCAACCCACTTGTTGCTTTACCGTGAATTTCCAACTGTCGGCGGTGTCGTTCACACTCACTCCCCTTACGCGACCGCTTGGGCTCAGGCTTGCAAGGAACTGCCTTGTCTCGGGACAACCCATGCTGACTACTTTTACGGCACAGTTCCGTTAACTCGCATGCTCACAGCCGAAGAAATCGCCGAAAACTACGAACTCAATACTGGCAAAGTCATTGTTGAGTGCTTCCGGGAACGGGGCATAGACCCGGATGAGATGCCTGCAGTTCTCGTGCCCTATCACGGAGTCTTCACTTGGGGAAGTGACCCGCTGAAAGCCCTTGAAAATGCCATCGTCCTTGAGGAAGTTGCCAAACTCGCCTTGTTCACTTCAGCCATCAACCCGCAAATTGAACCTATCCCGAAACCGTTGCTTGACAAACATTTCTTCCGAAAACACGGACCAACGGCTTATTACGGGCAGAAAGGGGCTCACAGTTGAAGCACCGGTTCGTAACTTCAAATCTCGTTGAGTGCGAGCGTCGCATAATGCAGTTTGGTGTCTTGAGATATGAGAGAGCAGTCTTTGTCCTTGACAGAGAAACTTACTGCCCTACCTGAGGAGCCGGGCGTTTACCTTTTCAAGGACAAGCATGGGCGCATTCTTTACATCGGCAAGGCTATCAATTTGCGGAACAGGGTCCGTTCCTATTTTCACGGTGAAGACGCGACTCGCCCTTGGCTCCGCGACATGATAGCGAAAATCGCCGATATTGAAGTCCTGACAACCCGGAGCGAAAAGGAAGCGCTTATTTTGGAGTGCAACCTCATCAAGTTGCACCGACCGCCTTTTAACATCCGCTTCAAAGACGACAAAGCCTACCCGTTCTTGAAAGTTACCCTCAACGAGCCTTTCCCAGCCCTCATAATCACGCGCCAGCCTAAAGAGGACGGTGCTCGTTACTTCGGTCCGTATCCGGATGGAAAGGCACTGAGAGAGACGGTTGAGATGGTGAAGCGCCTTTTCGGGATACGCACACTCACAGTTGTCAACGAGCGCCGCAAAAGCGGCTGCCCTTGGCGGGACACAAGCAAGTTCCTGCCTCGCGCTTGCCTTGAATATCACTTGCACCGATGTTCGGGTCCGTGCGTGAAAGCGATCGCCCCCGAAGAATATCGCCGCAGGGCGATTCAAATGTGTGGGTTTTTAGAGGGCAAAACGGATGAGGTGATAAAACAACTTGAACGCGAAATGTGGGAAGCGGCTGAGCGAGAAGAGTTTGAAAAGGCGGCGAAAATCCGAGACCAAATCAAGGCAATTCAAAGCGTGACGGACAGACAAGCAGTTCACTTACCGATTCGCGAAGACATTGACGCTTACGCTTTTGCCAGCGAAATGGGTTTAGGTTGTGTGCAAATGCTACTTGTGCGCGGAGGGATGTTGCTCGGCGACCAGCATTTTGTTTTGCGAGTTAACGAGGGGCAAAGTGCCGCAGAGGTTTTGGGAGCCTTCATAAAGCAGCGGTATTCGTCGGGTGTTCCGATCCCCAAAATTGTTTTGCTGCCGGTTGAACTTGAAGACGCAAACCTGATAGCGGAGTGGTTAAGTGAAAAGCGAGGCGAACCCGTAACGGTTAGAACAGCAAAAAGCGGTGTCTTGAGGGATTTACTTGAGATCGCCGAGCGAAACGCAAAGCAAAACCTGCGGGAAGAAATGTTCAGGGAAGAACAGGAGAGACTAACTCGGGAATACGCCCTCAAATCGCTTCAATCACACCTCAATTTGCCTTCTCCCCCGAAGCGGATTGAGTGCTACGACATTTCAACCACGATGGGCGTTGAAACTGTCGGTTCAATGGTCGTTTTCGTTAATGGAAAACCAGCAAAAAGCGAATACCGTAAGTTCAAAATCAAGGGTGCATGGACTATTGACGAAGTGACTGGAAAACTGCACCCCGACGATTACGCCGCGATGCGTGAGGTTTTGACGAGGAGGTTTAAGCATTACTTTGAAGGCGATCCCAAGTTTGCTGAGTTACCCGATTTGCTTTTAGTTGATGGCGGGAAGGGACAACTTTCGGTTGCCCTCAAAGTTCTCAAAGAGTTCAATTTGGACATCCCCGTCGCTGCGTTGGCGAAAGAACGCGAATTGCTTTATGTGCCAAACTCCGAAGCGCCAATTGCGCTCCCATTCAACAGCCCAGCGTTGCATTTGCTTCAGCGAGTTCGCGATGAGGCACACCGATTCGCTATCAAATTTCATCGCAAAAGGCGGGCTCAGAAAGTTCTACAAACGATTTTGGATGAAGTGCCGGGAATTGGTCCTTCCCGCAAAAAAGCATTGCTCCAACATTTCGGCTCAATTGAGGCGATGATGAAAGCATCGGTTGACGAACTGGCGAAAGTCCCGCACATGACCAAAAAGGCTGCAGAAGCCTTGTGGAGGTTCCTTCACGAAACAGATGTCAAGTCTTGAAGAGGTGTCATTCCCGTCATTTTTGAGCCCATGCCCGCAACACTTCACCTTCTTGACGAACCACCATCAACGGCAAAAGAACCCATGCTGGCAATCCCAGTAGAATCCTCCCCAATTTAGCGAGCGGATTTCGTTTGGGGAGCAAAGAGTTTGCTAAAAGGAACGGTTTGTGACGAGCACTGACGATTTTGATGTTTTGAAAGCCTGCCTGTTCTAAAACCTTCCTCAAAGTTTTAGGGGTGAAGTGGTGAAGGTGGCGTGGTAGTTCCCAAGTGTCCCATCTCTCTTCAAAAACTTTTCGCCCCAGCGAGTTTGCGTTTGGAACTTCCACCGCAACCCATCCGCCTTCCCGCAGAACCCGATGGACTTCCTTCAAGACCCGTTTGGGCGAGAACAAATGCTCCAATGTGTGGCGAAGCACAACCAAATCAAAAGTTTGCGGTTTGAAAGGTAATGGGAGGCTGTCGCTGCAAACAACAGCAATGCCCCAAATCGCTCTTGCTTCCCGGCACACACTGTCGCTTATGTCTAATCCCACAGGTTGCCATCCCATTGCATCCGCTAACTTGCAAAACCATCCAACTCCGCAACCTATTTCCAACAACAAGCCTCGCCCCTTGCTCAACCGTGAAGGCACGATGCAGCGGAAGCGGTAAGTCGCAATTGGTAAGAGCAATTTACCACAAAAACCAAACTTTCGCGCAACTTCCAGCAATTTCAAATCACGCAGGGAGCGACTGATGCGAGAACACGAAAGTGAATGAGCAGTGTAAGTTGCAGGGTAGTAAGTTAGGATGGCATCGCGAGTAGGACGAGGATTGGTTTGTAAGTGACCGCAGTGTCGGCACTGAGTGACACCAAATTCGCCGGGAACATGATGCCTTTTATCTTGCCCAGTAAAGAGCACCTTCCAGTCGTTAGCATCGC
>Ga0209394_1001087_pt1 | contig 17267 bp, 6 predicted proteins | sample JNZ201metaG_FD_184122 | JGI IMG/M metagenome (GOLD analysis project Ga0209394, IMG submission 184122) | Hot spring microbial communities from Jinze hot spring, China to study Microbial Dark Matter (Phase II) - JNZ 20120812A (SPAdes) (version 3) ... | reverse complement strand
CAAAAGCTTTCACACGGCTAATAAAGGAATTATTGATAAATAATATCGTCTAATAACATTAACATCTTTAATACACGAATTTTTGTCTGAGAATTTTTGATATAAGATGTTTTGATGCATGCAAGCCAGCTTACCCGCGCCATATTTGTTTTCTCGCGCCCGTTTTAATTTTTTTCTTTCCTTCTTTTTTGTAAGTGTGCTTACGGTTTTCATCTTTCCTCTCCTTTCTTTTTCTTTGCTGCTTGCGCCATCTAGGGAAAACTTTGCCCAGCCTCATTAGAGTTCTCCTTCCAGGGAAAACGATACAGAGAATTACGGTGATGAATGGTTCTGTGAGAGCGAAAGCCTTCACTCATTTCCCTTAGTATCTCTTTTAGATTTCTCTTTAGTGTCTCTTCTCAAGGTCATCTTTCAGATGCCTGTATGCGTGTCGTTCAAGATGCTCTTAAGCCGCCTCCATTACTAGCACTGTGTGGAGTTTTCCATCACAATTTCAACAATATTTCACCAACAAAAAGCAGCGAACACTTTAAAAACCACCACCCAAAACTCCAAAAAATAATCCACAAAAATTTCACAACAAAAAGATTATCTCAAAATGGCCCAACAATGATAAAACACCAACCGCAAACCAAAACACAGCAAACAACAACCACAATTAATGAAAAATTTTAACAGAAGCGCCACAACAGACAAGCGCTATTAGGGGCCGCAACCACCTCATACGCGGGTAAGCAGGCTTAACTATGCTTCCTAAACCAAGTATTTTCGCTATAGTCAGCGCCCGCCGCAAGCATGGATCCAGCAAACCTAACCTATCAGCTTCCTTCTATAAACCTCACGGATCACAAGGAAATCGGGGGGCAAGGAGATGTGAAGCGCAAAATAAAAGAGCTTGAAGCTAAACTCAAATTAATCTAGCCGTGTTCGTTAATATCCAGCTTAATCTGACGCTAGTGTACGATCATAAATATGCGTTATATTTCTAGTTGTGGGTAATGTTTCTTGAGGAATGTTTTTGCGAGGTTTAATGCCCATTGCGCCTGCTCTTTACTTGGGTGGTAGTCTTCATGCACGATCCTATTCCTAAGGTCCCTTAGGATCTCTAGATCCATCATCTCCCGCTCACTAATGACATCACTATCCTTCAGGATTCTTGATAGGGTGGATAGGTATAGCTTCTTTTCCCTTCTGAGCTGCTCAATCATCGATACCCCATCGCTCCCCTTAAGATCTATAACCATTCTCTGAAGGGCTGAGAGGAGCGCATCGTGGGCTAGGGTTATGATCGGGCTCCAGGAGACTGACGTCTCACCCCTAAAGTATCTTTCCATGGCTATAACCTTCTCCCTAGCGCTTAAGAGATATGGGTCAACACCAACCTCCTTAAGCCTCTTCCCCTCCCTCCTCTTCAAATAGGCGATTACGGCTATCGGAGGAAGACCAAGTATAATCACTGTAGCGACGCCCCCACCAATACCCTCCAATGTTGGGCGGAGAGAGATATGCGAAATAGCGGCCATCACGAGTATAATTAGCCAGATAATGCATAGTATTGTGTAGATCTTAATTGCTAGATGTTTATGTCTAATGCCCCACAAAATTGCTGAACACATCCTCCCTCAAAATAAATGTGTTATCACTTCACTAAGAAAAATATTTGCGCCATTCACTCCGTCTTTAAAAAGATGCTCATGCTTAGAGCATCGATAAGGACTACAAAGTCTAAGGAAAACATCATAAAACTAAAAATTTGCTGTCTCAAAATCTACGCGTCCCTCAACGTTTTTCCCATAGACATAGATAATCATATGCCGCTTGGTCAACCATCCTTTACTGGTAACCTAACATAAGAAAACTGAAAAACTTACATGCCTTGCGGCACGTTCCATGAGCCAAATAAGTCGATGAAATGCCATGCTTAAGGAACAATTTTTCTCTAAATCCCAGGAAATTTGGGTTTAATGCGCAGCTGCATGCCTTAACTTTAGAGCCAGCTATTATGCTGGCCCATTTATTTTTCCGATAGTAGGCGCATTTTCTTGTCTCAGCGGCTTTTTACATGAGGGGCATTTTCCGCTTTCTATATCTGTCTCAGTGAGCCCATGGCCACAATGTGGGCACTTGGCAGCGGTCCTAATATGCCTGCGGTAGAATCTGTAATGCCATGGATCCAAGGGGTCTATTCGCATCATATATAAAATGCCACTTACAGATAGATAAGCTTAAGTATATACTTTTCCGTTAACAATTATATCATCAAGAAAAAATGCATTATCCAAGTTACTTTATTATAGCTAATGCAATAGCTCGATAAACCTCGCTCTTTCTGTCCTCCCACAAAAAGTTTTATTTTACCTTTTTCTTTGTAGAGCGCTCTCTGAATGGGGTAGATCTTATAACTAATAAATGTGTGTATGTCCTCAACGTTTAAGCCTAGCCGAAAACCGTAGCCCATTATCCTTTTATGAGGAGTCTCTCCACTATTTCCAGTACTTCTGGCTCCATTCTTCTCGCCCTAAATAAGATATCTCCTTAATCTCATAATGGGCTGAACCAGCAATCATCCCAGAATTAGAGAAGCAGTTCCCGGCACTAATTATGGCTGGTCAATATAATCCAGAACTAGGCAATTTTCTTATATCTTTAGACAACTTCCCCATCATTTTTAAACTATTTAGTGATCACTTCATTACTATTTTTAAAGAAAAATTTATTTTTGGATTTAAAAGAAGTATACTTGAATAAAGTTGTCAAAAAGATTGTTTAGTATTTCTATTTTTAAAGAGGATCTATTTAGCATAAGTGCTTGTTTTTTAAAGCATTTATTTATAGGAAGGTGATAAAAGATGATATTTTGTAATGAATGTGGTCGTTTTATCAAAACGGAAAAGGCACGTCTATGCTTATCCTGCGGTAAATATTTTTGCTTTGAACACATTACACAACATAAATGCGGGGACTTATATAACGTAGATGAAGAGCCAAATGTTCGAGATTGGGTTCAAATAGAGGGAAGGCCTGGAATATATAAAGTTCTGTCTAAATTAGGGCAGGAAATAATAGTTATCTCGTTGGCAACTGGAAAGTTAGATCACATCTTCTCTCCACCCACAAAGGTATCTAAGATTCTTAAACCTTTAGAAAGGTTGTCAAGAGGAATTTTTGACTCTCCAGAAAAGTTTGACTTATATGTTGATGCGTTAAGATTACGCTACGCGTATCTTTTTGATGAGGCCTCAGTATTATCGATGAGTAAAATAGATCCTCTTCCCTACCAAATCGAGGCTGTATACAGAATTATGATAGATAGCCCAGAGCCAAGGTTTTTATTAGCTGATGATGTTGGTCTTGGCAAAACTATTACAGCTGGTATGCTCTTAAAAGAGCTTAAGCTTAGGGAAAGGGTAAAGAGGGTGCTTATAGTAGTTCCACCAGCGCTTCAGTATAAATGGGAAAAAGAGATGAGACGTTTTAACGAAAGGTTCCATGTAATTGATGGCGAGACTTTAAAGACGCTCTCAATTGGAGAACGTAATCCCTGGCAAGAACTAAGTCAAGTGATAACATCGATGGATCTGGCTAAAATCAGTCCATATATAGATTGGTTAAAATCAGTTGAATGGGATCTCGTAATTATAGATGAAGCACATAAACTCTCAGCTCACAGGCATGGTAATAGAACAGAATATACAGATAGATTTAAATTGGGTGAATTGTTATCTTTAAGGACAAAAAGTCTTCTGTTACTTACAGCAACTCCGCACTCAGGAGAAAGCTTCGCGTTTTATAAGCTCATTTCATTAGTGGATCCATATCTATTTCCCTCAGAATACTATGTGAGTAAAGAAAAACTGCGAAGGATTATGATAAGACGGCTAAAAGAGGATATAGGAATATTTCCACCAAGAAAAGTACATACTTTGTCTATAAATCTTTCAGATGAAGAAAAAAGGCTTTATGAGGAATTAGTAAAATATGTGAGTTATTATTTTAACCTTGCTAAAATTGCTCGTAATAGAGGCGTCGGTTTCGCTATGGTTATTTTGCAGAAAAGGATGGGTTCAAGCATTTATGCCTTAAAGAAGTCCCTTGAAAACAGATTAAAGGGGCTTAAACAGATTCTGGAAGGTAAGTTGTTACCTGAGATAACGGAAGAGGATATAGAAATTATGAAGGAATATGAGGAAAATCCGGAAGATGTGGATGAAAGAGATCTGGAGAGAATTAGAAAAAAATATGAGGCCATGAGCATTTTCTTTGGCGATAAAGGAAGTTTAAAACGCGAAATAGAGCAAGTTGATCATTTGTTGAAACTTGCTCATAGTATTAAAGTGGATACAAAAGCTTCCTCTCTTATAAGATTTATTAAAGAGCTGCATGAGAAAGATCCGGACGAAAAAGTGCTTGTTTTCACTGAATACAGGGACACTATGGAGTATCTGAAAGATTTATTGGAGAAGAGCGGTTATGAGAAGAGCATCGCGTATATACATGGTTCTATGAGTGTTGAAGAGCGTGAGGAGCAGATGAGGATTTTTAGGGAGAATAGCAATGTAAAAATAATGGTAGCAACTGATGCTGCTGCTGAAGGTATAGATCTTCAGTACAATTGTCACATTATGGTAAATTACGAGCTGCCCTGGAATCCAAATAGAATAGAGCAAAGAATGGGTAGATTGCATAGATATGGACAAACTAGAACAGTTCTTGTCTACAATATATTTGAAGATACAATAGAGGCTAGAGTGCTTCAGAGACTCTTTGAAAAAATCGATACTATTAGACGTGAAATGGGTGAAAGAGTATTTGATGTTATAGGTAAGCTTCTTTCTGGAATAAGAATAGAGGATATAATAATGGATATAATAGCGGTTGGAAAGGAAAAATTTGAGTATAAAATGGCAGAAACTTTTAGAAAAATTGACGAAAATAGAAAATCTTTAGAATTGATAGAGAAAAGAAGTCTAATAAAGGACTTATTGGATATAAATTTTGTTGAGAGGTTAGAGAAATCTAGATTAGAGAGTGCCATAAGCGAACTGGATGTTGAGCGTTTTATGAAAAAGTATATAGTATTTAGTGGCGGTTCTCTTGAAGAAATTGATGAAGGAATCTATAAAGTTAAGCTTCCAAACAATTTAGAAGATATTTTACAGTTAAAAACCGGAGAATGTGTAACTTTCTCACGGAATTTGTCTGAAAGAAAGTTTGTAAGACTGCTAACACTAGGAAGCTCTATTGTAGATAGGGCGCTTCAGTTATGCAGTAATCCATCATTTGGCGGGTGGACTGCGGTTAAGGTTGATCCTAAAGGAGGAAAGGGATTACTACTCATATATAGTTACCATATAGGTAACGTTGGAGGGGATCTTTTTTGGAAAACACTTTTTACGATATTTTATGACGTGGATAAAGATGAAGTTTATGAAGTTAATCCAAAAGTGATTTGGGACCTAAAAAATCCGGAGGAAATTGTATCGCAAAAAGACGCTTCAGAAATGTTAGAAAAAGGTATGGAAAAGATATGTAGCAAATTGGTCGATTTGAAAAGAAAATTTGTTGAAAATTTGAAGCGTAAACTAGAAAGAGAATTAAGCATAAGATTAGAGGATGTTGACAACTTTTATAGTATTAAAATAGCTGAAAGTGAGAAACGTATCAAGAAATATAAAGAAAGGGCACTTTTTGAAGATATGAGGGTAGCAATAGGAAGAGAGGAAGCTAACATTAGGCTCTACAAAGAAGAATGGGAGAGAAAGAAGAGAGAGTTGAAAGCTAAATATACACTGATGGAAGGGGAAGAACCAGAGCTTTTAGCGGCTGCTGTAATAATCCCACCAAAAGAACATTCGCTTATCGCAGCAAATATTAGGGAAATTGAAAGGAAAGGTATTGAAGAAGCGATTAAATATGAGTTGTCCCAGGGGAGAAAACCTATTGATGTTTCTACCGAGTTTAGGGGTTATGATATCATTAGTGAGGGCACCAATGAGAGAAGGTTCATAGAAGTAAAGTCCTTCTTTAAGGGCGGAGACATAGAAATGACAAGTAACGAGTGGCTCATGGCTGAGAGACTCAGAGATAAATACTGGTTGTATATTGTTGAGAATACTATGGACGATGAGAAAAGAAAGCTAAGTCTTATACAAAACCCTTATGAAGCTTTAAGGAAGGTTGCCAATTTTAAAGAAGTAAAAGACTTTAAAGTATTTATTGAAGAAGAATCCTGGCGCTCCACCGCTTATACCGTCAAATAGTTAACTTAGGTCTTCTTTCAGGAAAAATATGCCTAATATTTAATAAGAAAGATTTTTAGGGATGTTTGGTGACCTAAATTTAGTTAATCATTGGTTTTGTGTAACTAGGAGGATAACTGGAACATTATTAGGTCGAAGGACATCTGGGTGTTCCTAAAAAGAGTAGACTCTATGTTTGGACCATGCTTAAAATTTCACGGAAAGACTTTAACGACATTAAAATCTATATAGGTAGCCGAGGATTATGTTTAATTGTATAAGCATGAATGAATCAACGGACAAGTACCGTTAAGAGGAAGGAGATAATTGTGATCATAGTTTTAAGGTCGGAGTAGAATGATTAATCCCCATCTTATTATTAAATTTTGGTCTAGAAAAAATCCAGTTTTATTTTTGGAGGAGATAAAGGAATCAGACATAATATGCGACCCATTTTGTGGGTCCGGTTCTTCAGGTTTTAGTGTCATTTTAAAGAATTCCTCCGCCTTTCTCTCAGATATAAATCCAGTTTCAATTTTCATATCCTACAATTTATTAAACAAGGAAAAGTTGAATGCAGAGATAATCAAAGAGGCTGAGAATTTATGTTTTGAGATTGAAAAAGAGATATATACTATTGATAGTTCGAAAATCGTGAATTTTGCTGTATGGAAAACTAATTACAAATGTCCATTCTGCGGCTCACAAATTACCTCTATAAGAAGTAGTAAAATTCGCTGTAGTGTATGCGATAGAAGAAGCGAAGTTAATGCGTTAATTGTTGATGAGAAGGTAATATCCTTGAGATTCTTAACGGGAGAGGAGATAAGTGATGAAGAAAAATTAATTAAAAGATATCTTGAAATTGAAAATTGTTTAAGTTTAGAATGGCATCCCAAGGGAGAATTTATCTATCCAGGTACAAAAATTAAGTTCAAAGATGGACCACACAAGTCTATAAAAATTGAAGACTTGTTTACAAAACGAAATCTCTATGCGGCATCAAAAATCTACTCGTTTGTTGAGAAAGTATGGAAGGAGGATAAAGTTCAAGGAGACTTTTTGAAGATGTCCTTTATTGCTTCTCTGGCTAGTGCAACTAAAATGTTGCCCCACTCAAGGAGTAGTGGTCCTTCTTGGAAAGTACCCAGGTACTGGATCCCACCATTAAGGGAAGAAAGAAACTTCTGTAGGGCTTTTATAAGAAGAGTTAAGCTCTTAGCTGACTTTAAAACAAGGTGGTTACCCATTTCGTCAAACTATGATATTACAGTATCTTTTGAAGGGGAAATTTTCCATAGTTCCGAAAAATTTATCCATATATATAGAAGTAATGCTCTTGCAGCATCTCAAAGCATTCCAAAGGTGCATTTGGTAATACTTGATCCACCGCACTATGACGAGATTAACTATTTTGAGATGACGTATCTTTGGCAGAAATGGTTGGAAGGAAGTTGTCAGGACAAGCGATTTAGAGATTATAGTTATTGGAAGAGTGAAATATGTGTTAATGAAAAAGTTGGTAAAGACTTAAACTGGTACAGCTATCAGCTTCATAACGTTATTCATTCTTACATGAATTGCTTAAAGGAAAACGGTAGAATGTTGATTATGTTGCATAATAAGGATAGAAGTTTATTGGATGCTACGGTTAAGGAGATTACAAGTGACCTCAAAGGAAATGTTAAAGTCGAAATTGAGTATAAATATCCAAGGATTCCTTCATCTACTCAAGGGCTTCATGGGCATAGGAAGTACTTATGTCTCATTAAAATAAAACGTTAGAAATTATAAGATAGAATATCAGCGAACTTCTCCCACATTTTCTCAAATTCTTCCTTTTCTGATTTAACTGCTTCTTGACTCAGCTTAATCTCTGCTCTCTCTAAATTTCCATGAAATGCGCTTTCAGTTAAATTAAATGATCCTGTAATGACGATGTTATCTATAATATATGTTTTATCATGAACCAACCTTATTCCTGAGATATCTCCGGTCTTGACCAATAAATTGTTGCTTACGTTGTCCTTTAGTATTCTAAGCGTTTCTCTCTGAAATTCATATTCTTTGTCTTCTTTCCTTGGCATCCAGGTTATGACTCTAATCTTTACTCCTTTAGAAGATAACTCGATTAATCTCCTAGCGTAAGATGGGGAAATATAGGGACAGACGATATCTAAGTTTTTCTTTACATTAAACAGTATTGGCTCCACATATTCTCCTAAATTGTTTGATCTTATGGTTAATCCGCGCAATATTATGTCCCTTAGCTTTTCTGCGAACTCATAAAGCAGTGTTCTACTAGTGGTTAATATTTGCTGAACTCCCTCCCCGCAATACCTTTCTAGTCTGACACATCCGTTACATCCATCTAAACATAGTTTAAATTCGTATCTTTCAAGTATATCGTCAAAAAAGTCACCTATTTCCTCTACATCACTCTCAGCTAGCATATCTCCTGCCAAAAGTACTGTTCTGGCGAGGGTTATGTCCAAGTCTATTCCTAACCGATCTAATGCTTTCCTAAATTCCTCAACTTTCCTGCATGCATCTCGAATCTTATTTGCTTTATTCTGCTCTTCTGGAGATCCTCTTTCTAACCTTTCAATAGTTCTCATTATTGTTTCACCAGCTTCCTTTTTCCTTAAGGCGACTAGCCTATCAAAATTGTTAGCATGATTGTTAAGATACTGATATAACCAATTAGAAAAGTCATATATGAAGTTGTGTAATCCTTTCTCTTTAATTGCTCTAGAAATTGTGTCAACAATGCCTATTTTACCATTTTTAGCATTCTCGGCAAGCACTATCCTATCGCTTTTATATCTATAGTAATACTTAGTTAGGATAAAGTTCATATCGACACCCGCAAATTTTTCTAAGATATACTGTGTTAGCATGTGTTCCAGAGAGTGTATGAGAGTTCTTCTAGCAAAGTCTACTAACTCGTTATTGCTGAAATTGGTAAAATGTCCCATATATTCTTCATATATTCTGCTTTCTTGACTTATCAGTTCTTTGACAGTTTTACTAAGTCCTTTATAATCTAGAGTCTTGCCTAATGCTTTACTTAAAATGAACTTCACAATTATGCTTTTTCTTATAGATTCTTTTTTGAGGGCTTCTAAAATGATATTATTTAATAATTCTCGGTTAAACTCAAATTCCATAACTGATGTAGGAATAGTGTAACCTATTTCTGAATCAAAGAATATCCTTATTGTTGGTCTCGCATTTATAAACCATGTGCCTATTTCAACGGCGTACCATCTTGATTCAACTCTTTTCATATCATAAGCCGTAAAACGCATAAGGGATAATGGAAATTCATCTTCATATGTTATTATGCCGCCTCTTCCTACCTTTAGTCTCCTTAGAGGGTAAGATTTTGGATAGAACCTTCTTTTATAGTATTTTCCGCTCCAAAATAATCTTCCATCGCATACTCCTCCACGTTTTTGGCTTAACCTACACTTATCTGTAAATGGGCATTTTGCGTCAAATGGGTCTGTTGATAAACCAAGCCCCTTATAGCAGAAGTATGGGTAATCTAACCTTAACTTCCATGACGCCAAAATATGCCCTATGCTCTTCGGCAAAATGTTTACCTTCTCATTCAGAAACTGGATAAATTTCTCCTTCGTTTTGAATAAAGCTGCCTCTTTTTCTATTTGAGAACTACCGAATTTTATAAAAAACTGATACCTCCCACCAACTTCTAGAGTTATGCTTCTCATAGACAAGTCTATCAATTCTATGGTTTTGGGAACGACTAAATCTCCTTCGAAAGTATATTTTCCTTTAATCAGTATAGACTTTCTCCCTCCAACCGTTTTTCTTAAAATCTCATCCCAAGAGTCCCAGGAAACTTCCTTTGGTTTTATGAGCCAAAGGAACCTAGAACCTAATATGTCCGTCATTTCTTTATCAATGTCTTTCTCATAGACGCATTTCGTTAGCTCGAATGGAGGAGCTCTATATATGAAGTTTGTTATGGATACTTCTGAAAGAGTTTGTTCGCCTTCATCTAAGCGAATATTCTCGTATTTTATTTCATCAATTTTATGATCTATCGATTCTATTCCCAGTCCCCTAAATCCTGCTATTGACTCAGCTACTAATTTTCCCGAACCCGCAAGTGCGGGTATTTCGGGTAATGATAATAAATATATCAACTCTTCAGGGGAATCTCTAAATTTCTCTGAGAGCTCAACAAACTTGAGTAGTTTCACTTTACCCTTTTCGATTTTATCTAATGCGTCTAATATACTAGTTTCTATTGTGCCGATACTCTTCGCCTTATTTAAAAGTCTTTTTTCGTAAAACTCCTCCTTCTTTAAGCGAATCTTTTGATAAAGTTTGTTCAGTATTGCTTCAAGATCTTCAGTCATTTTTATCCTTTCTGCATTCATGGACATACCCTCCTAAGAATCTTAAATAAGCTTTTAGAGAGTTCTGTTATTTCATCGTCGTTGGTCTCTTTACCGAGTTTTGTAGATTTTCTAGCGATTACTTTTATAAGCTCAAACAATTCTCCAATTTCAAAAATGTAATCATTCAATTTCCTCCATTCCTCCACTCTTTTGGGTAATTTATTAAATTCCTCTAAAAGCTCCTGAAGTAATATCTCCGCTTTTACATCTTCATCTTTTCCAACCTTTGCATCAAGGTCGCTCAGAAGGTCTTTTGTTTCATTAGATATCTCCATTACTTTGTTTAGGAAGGTCTCTAGGTCTGATAGTTTTCCGTCAGTGCCTAATATATAAGTATTTTCTCCTTTTCTGGCAATCTCATCTAGGAGTAAAGAAAATACTTGATACCTTTTTACAGCAGTGTTTTTCCACGCTATAGGTATATCTTTAGCTTTGAAACCCTCTATTAAGGCTTCCGGGTTATATAGGTAGTATAATTCCATGGGAGTGTTTCTTAGCACCACTATAGATAGTGTTGTATATAGTGTCTTCTCCGGGTTTCTTCCAGCTCTACCTATCCTTTGTGGTATGCTTTCCAGCATAAAGGGAACCCCAACTATCGTTATGAACGTTACGTTTGGGTAATCCACTCCAAGTTCAAGCGTTGATGTTGATATAAGAACCCCAAGCTTGCCATCTACAAAGTCCTTCTCTATCCTCTCTCTATTTTTAATACCTGCATGGTGCAACATTATCCTCTGAAATATTTCATTTGGAGTTTTTTCTGGATCAAATACGCTAGGCTTTCCTACGTAGGGCCAATAAGCGTAGGGGTCAGCTGGATCAGGCACTAATCTTTGATTAAAGTGATCTTTTGGTTCATGATAGTATGTTGCTGCGACTTTTGCTTGATGAAAAACCCTATAGAGTTCTCTTATACTATCAATAAAGATGACTCCTTGCATTCTTCTGTAATAGTGTATTGTGCCTAACAGTAAGGCGAGCTCATAGACGACTGTTTCCCAAGATCTTAGTGGGTTTACCGCCATTATTAGGTAAATTACTTTTTTGTTCTCTCCTTTCTCTTTAGATTCGATAAAAGCAATCTCTTTCTCAGGGTCAAGGTCGAGTAAATCTCTGGCAAAGGTATTTGGTTTGGATATTGTTGCTGAAGAAATTATAATTACGGGTTGCGATTCCGAACTTATTTTCAATCTCTTGATTAAATATCGAACATTACCGCCAAGTAAAGATTGGTAAACATGCGCCTCATCTAGGATTATCATTTTTAGGTTCTTAAAGATGGCGTAATCGTATTGTATTGTTTTGCTTGGGATCCTCCAATCTAAGGTCCAGACATTAGTAAGCAATATATCGGGTTTTTTCTCCCATATCTCTTCTCGGTAACTAAATATCCAGTCAAAACTAGCGCCACAATGGGAACATCTTATCCATATTCCTTGTGCGGTTCTAACATATTTTAGCTCCCCACCTTCCTTCCCTTTGCTTCCACATGCTGGGCATATAGCCCCGCGAAAAGATGAATCGGATTCAATGTTCTTTTTCCATGGAGTCTCACCGTCATCTATAGCTATGGTAACTTTTGCAGTTTTGGGGCCGAAGGTTTGGAGATATTGATTAACCCTATATAGAACTGCTAGTATCTTGTTAAATTGATCTCTTTCTAAGGATTTTCTCGGATAAATTAAGAGGATCTTGATGCTCTTCTCTTTTTCTCCCTTAATTTTATCAGCTAATATTTGAATTAATGCTGGTATGAAGAAGGCGTATGTTTTTCCACCAGATGTAGGCGCCATTAAAACATATGCCTTTTTGTCGCCTTGCAATATGCTTTTTATCGCTTTAAATTGGAAGTCTGAGAATCCTTCAATATCTCCTAGTCCTTCCATTCCCTTTGGATCCTTATATAACGCGTGCTTAATGATCGGATAAATTTCAGAAGGAACTACGCTTGCTATTTCTTCAAATTTGTGATCTTCAAAGCTCGGTATTTTCTCATTTCTTACGTAGATTTTTGTTTCTAGAGGATAACGTAAACTCCCATACTCGACGGTTATATTTGATGCTCTGTAAGCCAAGTCAAAGTGTAAACTTCTTATTTTATTCTGACCATTTGATACTATGAAGCCCATTTGAGTTAATTTATCCAGGATTTTCTTTGCATCGTTTTGACTGCACCTTAAGGACGCTGTTATAGCGTTAATGGCTTCGCTTTCAGTTAAATAGGCTTCTTCTATTCTTTGTTCATATGCCCTATATTTTGTATATTCTTGGTCTATAAGAGAATGGTATGCTAAAACAATGTCTCTCAAGATATCTTCCCCGTTCCACTAATATTAAGTTTTGGTTTTGATTAAATTATTATTGTTTGTGTCGGTGTTTAAGGATGAATATACCTTATCCATTTTGTCTCTTAGATGAACGGATTCAATATTGGATCAGCAGGCTGGGGTTTTTGGAACCAACTGAAATTCAGAGACTTAGCATAGAGCCGATACTTAGAGGAGAGAGTGTTCTATTGGTTAGCCCAACGGGTAGTGGGAAGACAGAGGCTGCCGTCTTTCCGCTTCTGCATAGGATTTTAAAGGAGGAAAAGAGAGACTGCGTAAAACTGCTTTATGTTAATCCGCTTAAGGCTCTTACAAGAGACTTAACTGAAAGATTAAGGAGGATTGCCGATCTTTTAGGGTTGAAGGTTAGGCCCCTTTATGGCGATGTAAGTAAAGCCTTTAGGACCCCTGTTCCCGATATAGTTATTATCACCCCTGAGAGCTTTGAGATAATTCTCGACTGGGCTCCAAGCTGGTGGCCATATTTTAAGGCAATAAAATATGTTGTTGTTGACGAGGTTCATGAGCTTGTTTTCTCTAAAAGGGGTTATCAGCTTCTGGTACTTTTGGAGAGGTTAAAGCATCTTTCTGGAAATAATCTTCAAAGAGTTTGTCTCTCAGCAACGGTTTGTAATGCCGATCTTGTTGCCGAGTTTTTTGGTGGCTCGGATGGTAAATTAAAAGTTATTCAGGCTTCTCAAGAAAGAGCGCATAAGTTTGACGTCAAGTTGGTGACACCTTTGTCTCAGGAGGAGACTGAGAATCCATTTCTTGCTGGCGCCAGAGCTATCTTTGAATCTCTTAATGGTAAGAAGTCTCTAATTTTTGTGGGGTCGAGATACTCCGCTGAGAGATTAAAGGCGGAGCTAGAAAGATTTGGCATTAATGTGGGTGTGCATCATGGCTCCATTGGTTTGGGGGAGCGGGAGATTTCTGAGGATGCCTTCAAGAAAGGAGATTTAAAGGCTTTGGTCGCTACTAAAACGCTTGAGTTGGGCATTGATATTGGTGATGTGGAGCAGGTTATTCAGTATAGGTCTCCAGGTCAGGTCATCGCTTTGATTCAGAGGGCTGGCAGAAGCATGCATAAGCCCGGAGAAGAGTCTCTCTGTAAAATCGTTTCTACGGATCCCGAAGATTTTTTGGAATGTCTAGCGTTAGTAAATCTGTTTGATAGCGGTTTTCTTGAGAGACCAACCATTTTAGATAAACCTCTCGATGTTCTGGCAAAGGAAATTCTTGGGTATGCTTTACATAATTATAGCGGTCGTAAAAGGTATGGGCGAGCTTTCACCTCGATAAATTTAGAGTCCATATATGCAGTTATTATTCGCTGTTTTCCCTTCAAATCCTTGAGTGAGGGAGAATTTATAGAGGTCGTAAAAACTCTTGTTGAAGATGGGTTATTAACATTGGAGAAGAATGCGCCCTTTCCTGGACCCAAATTTTGGAGAGTTTGGAAGTTTAAGGAGGATGAGGTAACCGCGTGGCCTTCGTTAAACTTTAGAGAGTTTTTTACTATGATTCCAAAAAGGGAGGTTTTTGAGGTTTGGGTTGATTTTGGGTTTGGTAAGCTGAAAAAGGTAGGTGAGCTTGACTCCTTTTTTGTTTATAGGAGCCTTGCTACTGGCATGGTTATTAGGTTAGCTGGTTTTGATTGGAAGGTTGTCGAAATAGATGAAAGGAATCATATTGTTTACGTGACTGAGACTAAAGGTGGCGGCGAGGTTCCTGCTTGGAGAGGTGAAGGCCCGCAAAGAGATTACGCTATTGCTAAGGAGATGCTATCGATAATTGATAGGCTTATTAAGGGTAAAGTTGCTCTCAGTCCAGCGGGGGAAGACGCTGTAAAAATTCTCAATGAATACGTTAATAAGGTGGATAAGGTCTTTGTAGATTCGCTTTTGAATGGAAAGATTGTTGTTGAGTATTGCCCTAACGAGAGGACGTGGATTTTTATAACTTTCCTTGGCGAGAGAATCAATAGATCTTTAGCTTCCGCGATTTATGAGAAGATTGCCGAGAGCAGTTTACTCGTAAAATATGTTGTTTCTCCTATAGGTTTTGCTTTTAAATCCGAGGTTATCAATCCTCTTTCCGCATTAAGGAGTATACGGTCTAATGAAGAGTTTATGGATCTTGTTTGGAGACATATTAAGACCGCTTCGCCTTTTACTAGACTTATTAAGGATCAAATCAGCGAACATTTTGGTTTTCCATCTAATGAGGTTTTATTGGAGAGGGAGGCGGCTAAGCAGGCTAAAGAGGTTTACTATGACCTAGAGGGGGCGTTGGAGGTCTTTAAAAGGATTATATCTGGCCATATGGTGGAGGAGGTTGTGGCTGAGTTCTCTCAGTTAGGGCAGAGTATACTCTATTATCCTTTCGAGAGGTCATGGCTCGCTAGTCCATCCCTCATAGTGAGAGAAGCATTGAAGCATTATCCTTCTGGAACATTAGATGAGATTCTTGAGTATCTTTGGGGCAATCCTATAGAGGTTAAGGAGGAAATGAGGAAGTTAACAAAAGAAATCGATATCGTTGCTTTTCTTGACTTGGATCTGAAGGGTTGGAGCATCGCTCTAGTTCCGTTAGAGGAGGAGTGGGCTACAATTAGGGTTCCAGTTGCAACTAGATATTTTGTGATCAGGAGTGATGATGATTTGAAAAAGGTTCAAGAGGAGCTAGAGAGAACTAAGTTCCCATTGAATGAGTTAATGGGACATGTTGTGGAGGTAACTTTCACTAGGATTGAGGATGGGGTTGAGGAGCCATATGATCTAAAGGTGACAAAGGTTTTTGATATAGTGCTTACCAATATAGTATCGAGCAGGATTATGAAAAACACTCGTAAAATCGATCTTAAAGTGCACGTGAAGGGGACAAATGTAACTATAAAGCATTATGGTGTACCGACGGCGGTGTTAACCCTATTAATCCGGAGAGATATGGTGACAATCCTCAATCTTCTTAAGCAAGGTATAGTTAGCGGAAAAAGAAACGTCATATTTGAGCTTCCTTAACAAATGCGATAATTCCGTTTAATGTTGTTTTAAAGGAACTTAATTAAGTTTATTCTCTGAGGTTTATTTGCGAGAATATTTTCTTCCAAACTAGGTCTTCAACTTTTGCTCTTATCTTTGCATCCGGAATCGTGGTTAATAAGAGATCATTAACATCCTTTTTAAGTCTCTCATAATCTTTTTCAAAGGCTTCTAGTGCCTTCTCCAAAGAATGTTTATCTAAAGGTATTTTGACGGAAGACGATCCAGTTAAGGCAGCATAATATACGAACTTAGCTTCCTTTTCACTCCAACCACTATAAATTCTCTCACCATCAACTTGCACATAAAACCCACTTAAATCAGCGCCTGAAACAGTTTTGCCTTTAGGTATCTTTATTTCATTAGACCAAAGTCCATGGTAATCAATTAGATAATCTTCTGGAAATTTTTTGATTTTAATAATTTTGTCGTTCAATCTATTGATAACGCTATATAATATGCTTTCGAAATTTATTTCTTTTTTCTTCCACCTTTTTCTAAAACTTTTGGCTTTTTCAATTCTCGATTTCACTAGATCTATAACAGACTTATAAACTTGTAATTGTTCATCTATTGTTAGTCCTAATATTTTTCCCATGATGATTTCATCAAGTTTTCTTCTGTCACGCTTTACCTTATTGAGAGAAATGTTTTCAGGAGCATTGCTGCCAATTTCTCCAAAAATTGTCTCTATATCTCTTTTTAACATTTCAGTAAAGGATGTAGATAGCTCGTTTAATATATCCTCCTTAACTTTATATAAGTCCGGGACTAAAAGTTGCATGACTTCGTATACTTTAACATCGATTGGACCACCACCGCCTCCATAACTTCTTGTAGAAAGTTCAACAAATAGTATGTTTAAAGTAGAATTAAGAAAAGCAAAAAGGGGGTTTACTAATGTGCTATTATGAACATAAATATCATATAATCTTGCGTCAACAAAAGTGCTGCCTGGATTTAACCATGCTAAGAAGCGATCTCTTATTGTCATCATCCAAAATCCGTTGCTAAATTCTCTTCTTTCCAACTCATACCATCTTTGTCTTGCCGCACATGTTGGTCTTTTGTGGAATCCCTGCTCTTCCCCCCATTCTATGTATTTTAGAACGTTTGTTCCTCTCAAATCTTTCTTATCTTTATGAATCAATAGAACTCTATACTTGAGATCTTTTGGGTTGACTATTATGGATTTGCACTCTCTTGGTGACTTTATCACGT
>Ga0209394_1001086_pt1 | contig 17272 bp, 7 predicted proteins | sample JNZ201metaG_FD_184122 | JGI IMG/M metagenome (GOLD analysis project Ga0209394, IMG submission 184122) | Hot spring microbial communities from Jinze hot spring, China to study Microbial Dark Matter (Phase II) - JNZ 20120812A (SPAdes) (version 3) ... | reverse complement strand
TCGGGCTGTTTCTCCCGAAGCGGGAACATCCATGTTCCAAATAGTCCAGACTGAAACTCGTGTCCGGGATAATCCTTCAGCAAAGGCCATGCCGCCGAATACATGGAGAAACCAGCATTGTAGGATGTGTCAACCCTCTCAACCTCAGCAACCATGTAGCCACCGATCCACGCTTTGCGGATGTTTCCCGCTTCAATACCTTTTACATTTAAACCCATAAACGCCCACAATGTCAACAGCGACAACATCATTTCCCCTCACCTCTTTTCGGCGAGTTTTCGCTTCCAAACGCCCATCTCATAATTTGGAAATGAATGACCGCCAAATTCGCAAGTTCTACTCACCATGAAACTTTCACTAATCCAATACCTTTGTAATTAGTCACACCCAATCCGACAATTGCCAGTTTTTGCGAGAATTCAATAAATTTTTGCCATAATTATGCGAACTTGGAATTCGTCAACGCCGTCGGTATCAAATAAAACTTGCACGCGATTTCTCCCAGCCTTTAACCTCGGGGCTCTATCGCCAAATTTTATCGGTTTTTCTCCATCCTTAGTCCGAATCGCGCACTCGTGGGGCGACCTATACACTAACTTATCGCCCACCGTTAGTGTCACGGGAAATAGCATCTTTTGACCATTTACTGAAATGGAAAAATTCCCCAATTTCTTGACCTTTCCTTCAACTTTATTAACGATCAGTTCAAATGCCAATGCAGCTTTTTTCACATCACGCCTGCAGATTAAATCCCATTCATTTTGCTTGCCATCCAAGGCGCAAATAATGCGTGGATCGTCATACTCCATGCGCAATATTTCCCAATTGATGTTTCTTTTTGAAGACATACCTCTTATTGGCTTACTTGTGCAAATGAAGGTTATTTTTGCTCTCACTTTCCCATTCCCTTCGGGCTTACAGGAAAAAATAGCCATATTTTCGCCATGATTTAGCATGGGGAGCGTGCCGTGCGGCGTGATGTAACCAATCAATTCCCCATTTTCTCTGTAATGCCTGCAATTTGACATTGATTCAAACTCAATGTATTGCCCGCTTTCAATCATTGCTGGAAACTCTATTTTCGCCCCATTAATTGACACACTCGGACTGGAAAATTTGAGTTTTCTCACTGGCAATAGCTTTATTGGAGAAATATAACAAGTTATGGAGCTGTTTGGGGGCACATTATTAACATAAATGTTTAACTCGTTAATCGCATGCTTAACCAACGGCGAACGATAAATCTGATAAATTCCAAAGTATGGCCAGATAAAATCAACATGCCTTTCTGCGTCTCTTTCCCGCAAAAGCAGCTCAAAATACTTCCAACCAACAAAATTCACATCAACATAATGGTCATCATAAGTGCCATGATAATATTGTGGCATATCTCTAAGTTGAAAATTGATCACTTCCCCTTTACCATCGCCATAAATCCACACTCCGAGTGCTCCATATTTGCGCATGTCAATCGGTGGAAGAAATGCCCTTGTTATTCTTACCCATGCCCCATTTTGAGGGGCACCAATATTTTTTGCGGAAATATAGCCACATACTCCGCCAAATTTTGATTGCTCCGGAATTGGCTTAAATTCACAGGTTACCCCCTCTGCAGCGCCAGTTACCTTAAATCCGCTATTTTCTGAGAAATCTGTCAACACAACGCTTTCGGGGGCATCATACGGCGCTGCAGAGTAGAGTGCTTGTATTCTAAACTTGGCATATTGCTTATCAAATGGGTTATTTATGACTAATTTGGCACTTTCCGCCATATCTGTGACTTTTTGAGTGACATACTTTGTGGGCAAGAACTCCCACATACCATCCTCAGCCTGAACAAGCCTAAATTCTTTGCCAAATTCCCTTAACTTAGCCTTCACATCCTCCGAAAAGTAATTGGCGAGGCGGAGCCTCTCATAGCGCCCTAACATTATCAGGTATTCGTCTTGACGAAGATTCCAAGGACGATTGCTCACACTTACACCTTGCAATGAGATGGGCACATTGTAGCCCAAGGCTTTACAACAGAGATACTCCATTTCGTCGGGTGTTTCTGCATCGTAATTTTCGGTCGGACCAAGAATCACCCACCATCCAAGTTGCCCTGGCAAAAGATGAAATTTCTCGTATTTTTCCAAATCTTGGCAATGTATATCCACAAAGCGTTTTAAGCCCCAACACGGGTGATCCCACGCTCCGATGCATGAATGAAATGTCCAAGAATGATAGCCCCATTCACTGGCTTCAACCCTAACCGGTCTTTTGAATCTTTTGACAATTTCTCTCCGCATTTTTGATATTCCATACCATCCACCGGGCATACCTTCGGCACCGTCTTGATAAATCATGTCAAATTCACACTCATTCACCACATCGGCAATTCTTTGGGCAATTTCGTCAACAAGATCCGAATCCTCTTCTGGATAAAAAGTGCCATAGTATGCATAAAGATAGTGCACTTTTGATCCGGATGGATGTGGTGAAGGTTTCGTCCCGAAAGCGCCTCTTTTGCACCCCCAAAATCTATAAGGCATTTCCTGAGAATATCCGGAATATTGCACAAGTTCATCTTCAATTTGCAATACATTTCCTTTACTCGCATATGCCCAGATTGTGTCCATATCCTCCGGTCGTTCCTCAACATAAATCACATCGTCTTTCTCGCTGATTCCTTTCGCAAGAGTAAATGTTCTCCTTTTTGCCAATCTTTTGTCGGGGATGGGCGTCACATATGGGTCATGAGGGGATATGCAGCCTGTCAGCGTATGCAATCCAGCTTTTAAGCCAGCTTTGTGAATTTTTTCCACAACTTTTTTCAGCCCCAGCATACCGTTGGGAAACAGGTCTTTTCTTGGCTCATAATGCCCCAAAGACCTCTCCCAACCAATAAGATGAATGATACCGATGCCAGACATTTTAGCAATTGCAATCCAATCATCTACATTTTGTTCACCGACAGTTGCGAATATATACGAAAGCTTGTTCTCCTTAGCATCAAGCGCAAAAGGACCCCCAAGCTGCGAGTGAATTAAGCCCTCATTTTTCACAACTTTCTTCAACACATTTCTGATTTGCTGCGTTGGCGCTGCAACCAATACGATGCCGGCACCGACAAACCCATATTTTTTGGAACAATTTGCCGAGATTATGGCTGGCTTTCCCCTCACGACAACATTCGTTTGCAAGTTCAGCGCACGAACGCAGATGCCGAATTCATCATCTGCTGCCATTCCAACCATGTGGCTCACATATTTTGAAGATTTTATGGATAAGTTGGCGAGTGTTATTTCATCGGCGTCCCCGACAAAATCGGAAATTTTTATGACAAAATACTGGTCCTTTGCCCCAATCTTCACCTTTATCCTCGCTTTTTCAAATTCAACACTCAACTCGCCTCCTTTTCCAGAAAATACCCATGAAAGTGGGAGAAATTCCCTTCCTCCCGCCTTTAACGCCATAAATGGCTTTGCATCGGCGCAAATCTCTTTCCGATGCTTTTTATCAATGATTGACACAACTTTCAATGATTCATCAATCAAAATTTTTGCCATTTTGTTTTCCAAAATCAATTTGTTATTTGTGATAATTCGTTTGGATTGGAGTGGCAAAGCCAAGGGTAGCGCCGCAAATATTGGCAAAATTATCCCACAAAATCTCATAATTTTTCGCCCCGACTTTGGCGTTTAAAACCAAATAACTCCGAAGTTTTCTGCCTCGAGAAACCCGTCAATGACTTGCGACCAAGTAGTCCACTCAACTCCGTCAACACATCTCTGCCTACATAGGTTTACTCGCCTCTTTTCCCCGACTTTCGGCATTTTCCCGACTGACTCCCAAGGTATCGCCATTTCGCATGTCCATGCGTTTTTCCCAATAAATGTGGCGCTTTTCCAATCTGCATTCCATGACGGGTCATCACCTCCATCAACAGATGCACCATCCCATTTGACATTTCTGGGGTTCACTATGAAATGGCGATAAGGTTTTGGCGAGTCTCCCAAGCTGATCAGCAACTCCACACAATCACCGAGCCAAATCTCATCATCCAGCTTTTCTCCGACTATTTTCATTTTTTCTGGGAATAATTCCTCACACTGGAAAGCGACATAAAGGTAACGGTCATCGTAGGTCAGCCAAGCTACTGTTTTGACCGACGGTTTGGTTTTTGCGCTCTCCAAATTCATGACAAATTCCTCCAACGGCTTTAAGTTCTGCCAGATGATGTCGTCTATCCTTCCATCAATTTTTGGCGGTTCTTCGCCCGGCTGCAGCTTTTGAACCCTCGCCTCACGCCGTATCAATGATTTAGCTTGCTTTTCTCTCATTTTTTGTTCAGCTGCTTGCAGCATATCACGAATATCAAAACCAAGTGGTTTTGACTCGTCAAGCTTCCTGCGAGCTGACTGGATCGCTTCAGGGGCACCTTCTGGGACAAATTTGAACCATTTTGCCTTTTCCTGTGTCCCCCACCAGTCAAGCCTCTCACTGTAACACCAAACATATTCATCCGTTGTATAAAGTGCCCAATAGACATTATGCTCAAACCACTTTGCTCTTTCCTGCGGTGTTAAGTAATGGCTCAATCTGCCCCATTTCACTTCAAAAGGGACAAGCCCAAAATAAAAGTCCATGTAGAGGGCAAATCCGGCTTGAACATGAATTGCGTATTTTTCCCTATTTTCTGGCGATATGATTGACAATGCCCTCTGGCGCATCAAATGATATGCACGAAAATATTGCTCCGGCGAGCGGTAGTAATATGCTGGCTCATTACCGTCAATTATGATGGTTTTTCCGCTTACCGCATCCAACATCCCGTTTAAGAATGCCGGGAGCAGCCCATAGCCATGCTTTGAAAGGCGAGTCATGACTTCTTTTTGGTCTTCTACATCAACCAAATCACCCAAAATGCTCCCCCAAAAGAAGGTCAAAATGCGCAAATTTGGGAACTCATCTTGGATGACTCTCATAAAGTTTGCCCCGCATTCACGAACTCTGGCATAGTAGTCAGAAAATGATTTAGTTTTCGCGTTTGGCAAACTTGGGTAATGCCATGGATTTTCACCATACGGCTCCGGATCAAAGCATATTCCGATTAAACCGCCAACTTTTGCCACATGCGCAATTAACCTGGCATTTTGCTCGGCAGCACGCCAATCGTTCTCATCAAACCAATCCCATCCCTTTTCAGCCGTCCCCCATGCGAGGGCGAAATTTTCCCTAAATCTTTCAAATTTTGTCGCTTTTAGGTTTGCCATATCAGCCCCATATTCTTCCAAAGTCGCGGCTGATTTTCGGAAAATATGGGCTGGATATGCCTTCCATCCACCTCTCAGCCTTATAACGATCCCATCAAAGAATGGGCAATTCTTCTCCATTTCATTCGCATTTTCCCGAACAAAGTCCGTATAAGGAACACCCCACCCGTATTGAATGAGTTTCTTCTTTGGTCTACCATATTGCGCGGCGGAATTGCTCAAAGTCATGGCAAAAACAGCTATGAGCGCAAGGGCTGTCCGCTTCATAGCCATCACCTCGGGTGAATTCGGAGTGACTCCCAATTTCCGCAACCTATCAACTCTCAAAGCCGGGGCAACCTGACATGAACGCCGCCAACCATTATGCCAATCTCACTTTCCTCATTCATGGATTGCACTTGAGGCTTCAAGCTGGGCAACTATTGAAGCGCAACGCTCACATAGGTCGTCGTATGTCTTATTCTTCCCCACGCTCTCTTGGCGCTGCCAACATCTTGCGCATTTATTTCCACTCGCCATCGCCACTTTAATCCGCACGCCCGGAAACTCCTCACCGCAAATTGCTTCCTTTGGCGCCAACGATAGCTCATATAGCCCAACTTGCGAGACGATAAAGATTTCAGTCAATGGGACTTCAAATGACCTCAAGAACTTAAGCATCTCATCTGGTGCGTAGATGTCCACCCTCGCCTCAAGCGGATTGATGACTATCCCATCCCTCTTTGCGATTTCAAGCGCCCTGTGAACATCATCCCTCAAACGAAGCAATTGCTCATACCGATTGCCAAGCTGTTCATCCAGCCACTCCCACTTCGCAGCTGCCCAAGATGCAAGCGCAACGCTCTCCTCTTTCCCATACCAGCTCGGTAAATGCTGCCATGCCTCTTCAGCAGTGTGGCTTATCATCGGGAAGAGAATCCTGCATAGCGCTGAGGCAATTTCAAACAGCGCAGTTTGAGCTGAGCGCCTCTGGTGGGAATCCTTGGGCATCACATAGAGCCTGTCTTTGATCACATCAAAGTAGAAAGCGGATAGCTCGGATGCACAGAAGTGCTGGAGCGCTTGGAAGGCTCGGTAAAACTCAAACCTCTCAAAGTGCTCTGTCACACCGGTGATCAGTTTGTGCAGGCGATGAAGGATGTATTTCTCAAGTTCGGTGAGTTTCTCGTAGGGCACCATGTGTTCATCGGGGTTGAAGTCATACAAGTTGCTGAGCATAAACCGAAGCGTGTTCCTCAACCTCCGATATGCATCAACGAGCCGCGCAAGTATATCCTCGCCAAGTCGCACATCCTCAAAGTAGCTTGATGAACAAACCCAGAGCCTGAGCACATCAGCGCCGTGCTTATCAATGACCTCAAATGGCGAGATGACATTCCCGAGCGACTTGTGCATTGCGCGCCCCTGCTCATCAACAACGAATCCATGAGTTATAACTGTGCGATACGGTGCAGCGCCTTTCGTCGCAACCGAGATCATGAGTGACGAATTGAACCAACCCCTATGTTGGTCACTCCCCTCAAGGTAAACATCGGCAGGGAAGCGCAATTCGCTTCTCCCCTCAAGGACAACGCGATTAGTTGAGCCTGAGTCAAACCACACATCAAGTATGTCCGTCTCCTTCTCAAACTCCTCACAACCGCATGTTGGGCACTTAAATCCGCTTGGCAATATCTCGGATGCCGGTTTGACGAACCACGCATCCGAACCTTCCCTCCGTATCAACTCCGCAACTGCCTTAACCGTCTGCGGTGTCAGTATATCCCTTTTGCAGTTTCGGCAGTAGAAGATCGGGATGCCGACTCCCCATGCCCTTTGCCTTGAAAGGCACCAATCCGGGCGCGCCTCAAGCGTGCTCTTCATTCTCCTGTAACCCTCAGGCGGAAACCACTTGACCTTTTCAATCTCCTCAAGACACCTCTTCCTGTGCTCGTTATGCTCAACGCTCATGAACCACTGAATTGTGGCTCGGAATATGACTGGCTTTCTGCAACGCCAACAGTGTGGATATGAGTGAGTGATGACCTCGCTCTTAAGCAATGCGCCAACTTCGCTCAACCAATCCGTTACAAGTTCGTTCCCTTCCTCAACATCAATCCCAGAGAGCCTCTGACCCGCCTCATCTGTGAAGCGCCCAAGCTCATCAACAGGGCTGATTATCTCAATCCCCTCTCGCCTGCATATTTCAAAGTCTTCTGGTCCGTGTCCGGGCGCTGTGTGGACTAACCCTGTGCCCTGCTCAAGTGTGACATGTTCACCGAGTATGATTGGCGATGGACGCCCATAAAGTGGGTGCGCAAAAGTTGTCCCTTTGAGCTCCTCACCCTGAATCTCCTTAATGACCTTAAACGATTGAAAGCCCAAAGCATCCGCCACAACCGGAAGCAGCGCATCAGCGATGAGATAATAGACAGTATCACCGCTTGCATCCTTCACATCGGCAATGGCATATGTGAACTCGCCATTTACGGCGATCGCCATGTTGCCCGGAATCGTCCACGGCGTCGTTGTCCAGATGACGGCATAGCACTTGCCCATTGGCAAACCATCAAACAATCGCTTCGGGTCTTCAAGCAACTTGAACCGGACATAAATTGAGGGCGATTCCTTCTCATGATACTCAAGCTCCGCCTCCGCGAGCGCCGTCACGCAGTGCTTGCACCAATGAACGGTCTTGAGGTCACGGTAGATGTAGCCGTTAAGGTAGAGCTCACCGAATATCTCAACGACGCGCGCTTCAAACTCGTAACTCATCGTCAAGTATGGGTTGTCAAAGTCGCCAAACACACCCAGCCTTTGAAACTGCTCATTCTGAACCTTGGTAAAGTGCAATGCATACTCTCGGCAACGCTTTCTCAATTCGGCTTTTAACTCGCTCGGTATCGTCTTCCCGCGCACCCACTTGCCTTCCTTTATCATCTGCTCTTCAACTGCTTTCTCAATCGGCATCCCATGGTTATCCCAACCGGGCACGAACGGCGAGCGATAACCGCGCATTGACTTGTATTTGACGATGATGTCCTTCAGGACTTTGTTAAGCGCGTGCCCAATGTGGATGTCCCCATTTGAATACGGCGGACCATCGTGAAGTATGAACAGCTCGCCGCCGCTGTTGCGCTCAAGCATCTTGCGGTATATCTGGCGCTCGCGCCAAAAGCGCTGGATGAGCGGCTCACGGCGTGCTAAGTCAGCCTTCATTGGGAATGAGGTTCTCGGGAGGTTCAAAGTCCATTCGTAGTCGCGCCTTTGCAAACTCAACACTTCATCACTCCTCTTCTCGCTTAAGTTTTGTGGATGCGATGTAGCCGTAGCGTTGCCGCCACATTTTAGTGTGCCCTTTGCTCTTCAGCTTCATCGCATTATAGCACTGTGAGGCATACTTAGGTGATGGTGAGCCACTGTGCGAGAAAAGCTTCCGCATTGATGGCACATGCTGAGTTGGGAGAGAAGCGAAAATGGAATGGGGCAGAAGCTGTGAATGCGGCTTCGCCATAAGCGGTGCAGCGATTGATGCCGAGATGATTGATCACCTTGAATTTGTTCCGGAGCAATGCGGCGTATTTGGCATCTATGCGCCGGGTGAAGATGTCGCCCGCATAACTTTCTTCGGTTTGTTTGCACTTCAGCATCGTGGGCAAGAGAGCGCCGGGATAACCGTATCAAACGGTGAGCGCCTGCTCACATACAAGAGCATGGGCTTGGCGGCGCAAATCTTCACAGAGGATGTGCTCGCAAAGCTCAAGGGTTACATTGCCATCGGTCACAATCGTTACTCAACGACCGGCGCAAGCATTGAAGCAAATGCTCAGCCTATTGAGGGTAGGCACCGAGGCAAGCAGTTTGCACTGGCTCACAATGGCAACATTGTAAACGCCTGTGAGCTCCGAGAGGAACTTGAGAGCATTGGCTTGTCATTTGAAACGACTTCAGATACCGAAGTCATTGTGAGGCTCATAGAGAGCTATGAGGAGCTTGACTTTGAATCGGCTGTTGTAACCGCCCTCTCAAGATTGAGGGGGGCGTTCTCACTCATCATTATGACGGTGGACAAATTGCTCGCTGCAAGAGACCCTTGGGGTGTGAGACCCTTATCCCTTGGCATCCTTAATGGAAGCCACTATGTCATGGCATCCGAATCGTGTGCGTTCAACATTGTGGGCGCAAGATATGTCCGCGACTTACAGCCAGGCGAGCTCGTTGTTGTTGACGAAAATGGGATAAAGGAGTTGCGCTACCGAAATGAACCGAGACAGGCTTTTTGCATTTTTGAGTTCGTTTACCTCGCCCGCCCCGACAGCTGCATTCTCGGAAGAACAGTTCACATGACGAGAAGGAGAATGGGCAACTTGCTCGCACAGGAGCACCCGGCAGATGCCGATATAGTCATACCAGTCCCGTTGAGCGGCGTGCCGGCAGCAATTGGATTTGCTGAGGTATCAAAAATACCTTACGCCGAGGGCTTCGTTTACAACCGCTACATCCAAAGGACATTCATCCAACCTGACCAAAGGATGCGAGAGATGGGTGTGAGGTTGAAGATAACCCCGATAAGGGATGTCCTCGCCGGCAAGCGTGTGGTCGTTGTTGAAGATTCAATAGTTCGGGGCACCACGATAAGGAACATCGTATCAGTGCTGAGGGAGGTTGGCGCAAGGGAAGTGCACCTAAGGGTTGGCTCGCCACCGTATCGCTTTCCATGTTTCTACGGCATAGATACGCCGACACGCCAAGAGTTAATTGCGGCACGCGTTAAGGACATTGAGCAAATAAAAGAGTTTGTTGGCGCCGACAGCTTGGGCTACCTGAGCCTGAGTAACTTGATCAAAGCTGTGGACTTGCCCAAGAGATGCTTTTGCACAGCCTGCTTTGATGGGCGCTATCCGATACCGATACCGAAATCGCTGCGCCTGACAAAGTTCCTCTTTGAGGGCAAGGTTAAGGGAGCACAGCCAGTTTCACTTCAATCCGATGGCGGCAAGGTGATTGAGCCAAACCATAAAGCCACGCATGAGAGCTGTTGAGCAGTTGCTGCAAAATGCTTGGACGGGGGCGGTTGGGGGCTGGTGCCTCTCCGGGACTTCAAATCCCGTGCGGCGCTGTGAGAGCAGCGCTGGGTGGGTTCGATTCCCATTCGCCCCCGTCATTTGGTTTATGGATGGTAGTTGCAATGATTTATTTGAGCGGGGGTGAACCATCATGCGTTACAGGAGGTTGGGGAAAACGGAGCTGAGCGTTTCCGTAATAGGATTTGGTGCAATAAAGTTACCGCAGGTTGACGCTGAAACAGCAGTTGAAGCAATAAGGCGAGCTGTTGACTTGGGCATTAACTTCATTGACACAGCACGCGGCTACGGCGATTCCGAGAGAAAGATTGGCATGGCAATTAAGGGCATCCGTGACAGCGTCATCATTGCAACCAAGACGGCAGCGAGGACGGCAAACGAGGCAATGCGTGAACTTGAAACAAGCTTAAAGGAACTCGGGACGGATTACATTGACCTATACCAGCTGCATAGCGTAAGTGACCAAGAGACATACGACCAAGTTATGTCCAAGGGCGGCGCATATGAGGCGCTGCTGAGGGCAAAGGAAAAGGGGTTGGTGCGCCACATAGGTGTGACAATGCATAGGGCGCTTGAGACGATGAAACAAGCCATCACTTCAAACTGCTTTGAGACGATCATGCTCGCTTACAGCCCGCTTGATCAAGAGGGCGTCGGAAAGGAGATCATACCGCTTGCGCATAAGCACGACATGGGCATCATCATCATGAAGCCGCTCTCAGGTGGGCAGCTGCGCAGCAGAATCAATCCATCACCGAATGACCCTCCACAAAAGGATGAGGTCGTGTTTGAGTCGCTGCGCTTCATCATCTCAAACGAGATGGTGAGCACCGTCATCCCTGGGATGACATGCGCAAGGGAAGTCATTGAGAACGCATGGGTTGGAGATGCGCCACTGCCGATGACCGAGGATGAAAGGCGCAAGTTGATGGAGATGATAGGAAGGTTGCAGAAGAGCTATCGCTATGGGCAGGTGTGCTTGAGGTGCGGTTACTGCCTGCCATGCACACAGGGAATACGCATACCAGATGTCTTCCTCGCCTATGACATGTGGTATGGCTATCCCGAGAATCTGCGCCATATGGGGATTGACCTTTTCATGTCGCTTGAAGTGAAGCCGAATGAATGCGTTGAATGTGGTGAGTGCGAGAAGAAATGTCCAGCGGGTTTGCCGATAAGACAAAGGTTGAAAGAGGTGGCGGAGGAACTTGAGAGAGCCATCGTCAAGTGATTGGAGCAATGGTTCAATTGACCGCGCTTAGCCCCACGCATCAAGGCTTCGCTGTGGTTAGCGCATCGCACTTTGGTTGGTGAGCGCTGTAAACCTCACGCTGCTTTGCGATCGCAGTGGCTTTACATTGAGGGAGCACCACGATGCTGGTGTGGTGTTACGAATTTTGATTTGAGGTGTATTGAGGTAAGTCACTGGGTCGGGTTGATTGAGTCGTTGGCGACAAGTGATTTCAAGGGGAGGCGCACTGAGGGATGAGAAATGGCGTTCACTCCGATTGAGCCTTTTGTCGCGATAGCGATAAAGGTGCATAATTGTTGTCGGGGCAAGAACCGAGAAGCCAGTGCAAGGATGGCGGTTTCATATGCGTGGCTGGCTCAAAGTAGTTTTGGGCTTTGTGGTGCTCGCTATGGCGCTTGAGGAAATTTCGTCTCAACAACCGCTGCTCGGCGATTTGCTCACCCAAGCGTGGCAAGCGGAGTTGGAGAATAGAATCGGTGAAGCATCTTCAGCCTATGCTCGCGCTGTTAACCTTCAACCAGAAAATCCGCTCCTTCGCATCAAATATGCCAAAATGCTCATCCTGCTTAACCGCTCTAATGAAGTTGCTCACCAGCTCGTTCAAGCGTTGGAGCTCCTCAGTAAAGACCCCAAAGCGTCCGTTGATTTGAAGCGATTTGTTTGCGATTTGCTGATGGGGAGGTTGCCAGAAGAGTTGAGACAGCGAAGGATGCAGTTGGGTTACGATTATGAAGGTTGGTTTTATCCATCGCCTTTCGCTACTTTGCCTGCCGAGACACAAAGGCGAATTTTGCAACTTGTCCCAAAGGATTGGCTATTCCCGACAAAAGCGGATGAGGCATGGTTTTGGCTCAGCACGGGCGAACGCGAGCAGGGTTTGAAATTGCTGCGTGAGGCAGTTATTAAAGGCGATGTCTTCGCCGCCATTCACATCCTCACTTCAAGTTTTGTCACAAGAGAACAACAAGCCCAAATCGCTCAATCTTGGTTTCACGATGCTGAGCAAACTGAAAACCCATTCTTGTGGTTCGCAGCGCTACAGATGCTTTGGCGAACACAGCAGATAGACGAATTCAAAAGAGGTTTTGCAAAAGCGGTGCAAACAATGAAAGACCGACCAAATTTGCTTTTTGAACTGGCAAACTTGTGCGAGCAGATGAAATGGGAAGAGGGTCGCAAGCAGGTTCTGGCTTTGCTCCCGCCGTTGTTGAAACCAACTGTCACCGCTGCCACCATCAGTAAGGACTTTCAGCGCGCCCTTGAAGAAGGCGATTTGACAAAGGTGAAAGCACTTATCCGCGCTTTGGTTGATTTTCCCCGCCAATTTTGCACTATTGTGCTTAGCGCTAACAGCATCCGCAAGATGCTCGCTCATGGGTGGCACGATTTCGTCGTTGAATTGATTCAACTTGACATCGTGCCTTGCCTGCCCTACGAGACAAAGCAAGTTTTGCTTTGCGATGCTGCCTTCAATCCAGCGAGGTTTTCACACTGGATGCAGCTGTTCATGAGCAAACCTTTCAGAACCCCTCATGAAACTGGCGTGAATTTGCTGGAAGCAATCGCTTACGATGTCAGCAACCGCGAACCTGAGCGAGCCATTTGGCTGCTTAGACTAAGGTTTGCTCATCTTTCCAAACGAACCCCGTTTGTTGGCACTATTAGCTTTTGCCCACGAGCATGCTGGCTACCCGAACCAAGCGATTGAAATGCTGAAAGAGCTGGTGAAGCGAAACGCTGAGGCGGGAATTATTGAAAGCAACCTGTTATCACGACTTTGGGACATCTCGTCCCGACACCAACAACTTCCACAATTGGTGGAATGGCTGAAGGAGCAACGAAATGCGATTCCGCTCGGCTATTTCGTTGAGGTTGCTCGCTTGTGGATGCGACACAATAAACCGCAGGAAGCGCTTGAGTGGCTTAACGAGGCACTCGCGATCGCGAAAGGGAAAGATTGGCTTAAAGATGCGGAAATTCACGCGCTGGTTTACTACTTGCTTCGCTCGCCCAACCCACAGGATTTTGAACGGGCGCAAGAGCTGCGAGCAAAAGTTGCTCGGACGAGCGCGCTGTTTCACCCCGAAACTTATGAGTTGCAGTTAAAATGCCTTTTGCAGCTGGGTAGAAAGGAGGAGGCAAAACAGGTTTTGGATGAGGCAACACGCCTCTACCCTGATTACCCGTTTGTGGACAGAGTTCAGGGTCTGGCTCAAATCGCTGTAATCAATTGGGCTACCGAATTGGAACGGGTTAAGGAAAGATGGCAAAAACTTGCCGTTCCAGACCACGATGCGCTCCTTCGCCTCGCTTACGCTACAGTCAAAGCGGGCAAAGCACCCGAGGCAAACCGTATTGCTGATGAATTGATGGCGGGTCAACCAAATTGGCGTGAAGGTTACTTACTCGCCGTAAACATGTTTGTGAACCGCATCAGCGCATTGGTGCCTTTTGTCCGTTGGGTTCAAAGCAGAGTCCCCGAATACCAATTTGCAGGATGGCTGCGAACTGTTGAACCAACTGGGAACACCATCTTGAATCTCGGAGAAACCTCCCTTTACGGGGCATTTATGATTGCATCGGTTTTGCTCGCTGAAACTGGAAACACTGATGTTTGGCACTTGATTGAAACTTCAACCAGCAAATGGTGGGCATCTCTGAAGCCCGAGGATGGGGAGGAATTGGGGGAAATTCTGGCGAAAGAGCGACTTAACCAGCATGCGCTTGACCTGATGCACATTAAAGGCTACATGGCGGACTTCCCAAACCGAGAAGCCTTTCAAAAGTGGTTAGAGCAAATCCAAAAAACGCAAACTTGGTCAGCACAGGCAATTATTTCCCAAATTCAGAGGGGCATGCCAACTATAACCCGTGAGCAACTCAACGAGTGGCTGAATTCTTTGGAAAAAGCCGACTGGAGAGGCGTTGACTGGCACCTACTGACAACACCCCTTTATGGAGGGGAATTACCGAAGAAAATTGCTCATAAAGGCTTCCGAGAGGAAGCCATCACATTGCTAAAAATCGCCCTCAAACATGCACCCGAAGGGCATAAACCCAAACTGATGGCTCAATTGGCAGAATTGACGGGAAAGTTGCCTGAGCCACATGAAGGCGATAAAGCCAAGGATGGAAAGGCTTTGTTACTGTGGGCTCAAACTGCGTGGCAAGCAAACAGGCTTGACGAAGCAAAACAAGCAGCACAGCGAGCATTGGAGTTAGGGCTTTCGCTTGAAGATCAAACCAAAGCGTTGAAAATTCTCGCACAAGTTGACCCAGAACTTGCCCTTGAGGAAGTCTCAAAGCGGCTGCCTAACTTCCTTGTGGCGGAACCACACTCTGACCCGCCCTACCATTTGCAATGCCTTTCCGATGTGCTTTACCAAATCGCTAAGGAGCGAAAGGATTTGGCTTCAAAAGTTGCACCATTGCTTGAGCCCGCTTGCAATTTTTCAAGGGGGATGAGGATTAACATGTTTTCCGAACTCGCCTTGGTTCACTTCTGGTCTGGAAATAACTTGCGAGGTATCGCCACCCTGTGTGAGACGCTTGATAAGGACGGTCCTCAATGGATCTTGCGTAAGGTCATGGGCGTGATGATTTGCGCTGATGTTCCAGAGGAAGCGCGGCGGCAAATTGCAAAGCATCTGAGTAGTTACTTGCAAAGCCGAAAAATTTTGCCAAGTGTGCTCGCCGAGGAGCTTAGAAATGTTCGGGAGTTAAATTTGCTTTATTCGTTCAACCCGCAAACTCGTCAACTGACCGTTAATGCTGCGCCTGACAGCTTGATTGAACTTGCTCAAATACTGCGGCAGTGTTTGGAAACAGCGGAGGGCATCATCCCGCGTGATTTTTTGGAGCAAACACTTTGGCAAGTGAAACGCTTCGCCATTACTGCTAAGCAGTTCTCGCAGGAGCGGTTACTGGACGAAGTTGCTAATGCTTGGTGGGGATTGTTTGAGGCTGCGTTCAATAAAGCGGTCAAGGCTTCTGGTGACGAAAAGTCACTGAAACAATGGCTGCGCCAGCTTTGGATTGAACGACCCGACACCGATTTCAGTAAAACGATTTGGTTTGAGCGGTTAAAAAAGTTGGCAGAGTGAAGAGCCATCTCAAAGGGCAAGCCAGAGGCTCGCCCAGTCTGTTCGGCAAAAGTTTTTGGTGGCGTAATGTCTACATGGCTTTTAACAAGCCGCCCGCTGAGGGGCAATGCTACAATCTTCAGGAGGTGGAGCATCATGATGGTGCGGTCATTTGTTGCTGCGACCTTAATCGGCTTTGTCGGGTTGGCATCGGCTCAACCCAAAAGCCAAAATCAAGCCCCACTTGTCTTTCGCGTCACAGGTGAATCTCAAGCTTTTCCAGAGACGGTTGTTTTGAGGTTCACGATTGTTGGTGAGGGCGAGACACTTAGCAAGGCTCAAGAACAACTCCAGCAGATTGAGCAATCCGTGTTCAAAGAGCTTGAGAAGGTCGGCATCCAACGGGGTCAAATTAACATTGAACGGTTTGCGGTCATATCTCTTCAGCCCAACATCTCGTCAGGCGTCCCCTCACCAGTTACACTCCGCCCTTTGGGTTATCGCGTGCAAAGGGGTTACGGAGTCACGATGCCAGTCAGCGTTGGGACGCTCGACAAATTACTGCAAATTGCTGACACCGTTCTTCAGCAAGGCGCTCGCCCTACAGTAACCACAGAGGAGCGCTATAGCTCCTATTCCGAGCGAATGCCTTATACACTGCTTGAGTTCATGATTCATGACCCAGACAAGTTGATTCAGCAAGCGATGGATGATGCGCTCAACCGAGCAAAGAGGCTGGCAGAGCAAGCAGCTAAACATATCGGCAAGGTGAGTTTGAGGTTGGTTCGGTTGACCGTCCATGACATTCGCACTCTTCCCGAACGACATGCCATCACACCTGAAGGGCGAGACTCAATCGGGACATTTGTTTGGCAACCGATAAGAGTAACCGTCCACGCCGAAGTTTCGTTCGCTTACGAATGATGCACGAATGACGCATTGCGATCAGCGCGAGTTTGTTAGTTGGGAAAAGTGCAGCATCTGCTTTCAACCGACGACATCGTAGGGCTGACTCCTGTCAAGCCAAAATTTTGATGAGCAGTGTTCCCTCGGCTATTCATCACCTGTTGAACGCCTTCGCCCTTCCAATTCCTCAATCACTCAATGCTATGCCACCATAGATTGCAGCGTATGCATGTTTCGCTTCTTTCCAGACAAGCTGCCGACCACAAGTCAGCGAGTTCGCAATAGTCAACTTAGTTTGGCTTTCCCGAGAGACGATGTAATCCGCTTTCAACAAAGCCCTCAAGTTAACGCCCCAACGGTTTGTAGCCTTCCCGTCACGCCAACAAGCGCGTTGTGGTAGGATGAACCGAGCAGATGAATTGCATGGTCAACTGAGCAACGAGCGAAGCGATTTATCCAATCAACCTAAAGCCAGAACCATGTCGCAAACAAAACATCATCGCGCCAACACCGCAACAGCAACAATGCCAGCCGCAGGAGCAGCTTTAGCCGCCACTTAAGCGATTTGAACCCACCGACCTCGGTAATAACTTTTATGGAATCTTAACAAGAAATTTCCCGCCAACTTGCCAGCGCGGATGCACGCTGAGCATCCGAATTAAACTGGCTCAATTCGTTTGCTTTGAAACCGAGGCTGACTTTACATCCGAG
>Ga0209394_1001085_pt1 | contig 17303 bp, 22 predicted proteins | sample JNZ201metaG_FD_184122 | JGI IMG/M metagenome (GOLD analysis project Ga0209394, IMG submission 184122) | Hot spring microbial communities from Jinze hot spring, China to study Microbial Dark Matter (Phase II) - JNZ 20120812A (SPAdes) (version 3) ... | reverse complement strand
GGTTGAGGACATAGTGTTTAACCCTCAGAATCCCTATACAAAAAGGCTCATAGCTGACGTACCAAGGCTCAAACAAAAATTTGAGTTTTCCAGGCTCCTAGCTTAATTACCCTCTATCTGCCATCTATTTTTTTCAATTAAACTTACTCTACCTGTTAAGGTAAATAAAATTACGATGCGTGCCAGATGAGGCTTCGCCCTAGTCTTCTTTGATGCTCAGCGTATGAGCAAATGACCGCTACAAGCGCAATGACGACAGTTTCCCCCTGCAAAATATCGATTTAGCTATTTTTAGCCGATTAGCTGAAGTGTTTTGCCATTTCCTCGTTTCCCGGGAGCTTTAGTACAGCGTCTATGACATCGTTTATTTGCTTCATGCTTTTAGTTCTTACATCCGTTACAAGCCAATGGGTAAGCGCCTCTCTACCGCTCTTCAGATTAGCTTATTACAGCAACAATAAAAATTAAATTCTATCTTCCATAATAATATCCCCTTGAGTTTAAGGCTAGTGGAAATACTGGGGTTTATGTGGAATGGATAAGGTGAAGGTGGCTGTCGTTGGGGCTGGTTTTTGGGGTAGAAACCATGTTAGGGTTTTGAGCGAGATCCCATATGTTGAGTTAATCGCCGTATGTGATGTGAATAGGCAGAGAGCTGAGGAGGTTTCCAGGAAGTATGGAATTAAACCATATGAGGACAGTATGGAGATGTATAAGGGGGAAGATATAGACGCCGTAACAATATGTGTCTGGTCCTCCAGTTTAGCCCAAGAAGCGATTAAAGCCCTTAAGATGGGGAAACACGTGTTCATAGAGAAGCCGATGGCAAGCTCGGTGAAGGAGGCTATGCGATCCCTTAGGCTGGCTGAGGCTAAAAAGCTTAAGCTCCAGGTCGGCTTCATAGAGAGGTTTAATCCCGGAGTTAGAAGGGTTAAGAAGGCTATTGAGGACGGGGTTATAGGGACGCTAGTCTCAGCTACAGCTAAGCGCGTCTCAAGGTGGCCTGAGAGGATTGGGGATGTCGGCGTAATAAAAGATACGGCAATACATGACATAGATGTCGTCCGCTTCCTATTCAACGAGGATCCGATCGCGGTTTACGCTAGGGCCGGCTGCCTGCGCCACAAGAGCTTTGAGGATTACGCCCAGATAATGCTCTCATTTCCAAGCGGGAGATCCGCTTTCATAGAGGCTAATTGGCTCACACCATACAAGGTCAGAAAGCTCACGATTACTGGGAGTGAAGCCATAATAAACCTAGATTACATAACTCAAGAGATCACGATAGAGACCTCCGGGGAGACCTTAACGCCTAGACATGAATGGGAGGAGCCCCTTAAGAAGGAGTTAGAGCACTTCATTAACTGCATACTAAATGACGAGGAGCCGCTAGTCACGGGCGTTGACGGGGTGAAAGCGTTAAAGATAGCTGAGGCTGCATTAAAATCCGCGGCTGAAGGGCGCTTAATCAACATTAAGTTAGAGTCGTGAACGGTCCGCCCAGGCTGCGAATCCAGCCGTAGTCGGCCTATATCTGCTCACATTTAAGATTGAAGGGCTTCCCCTCTAAAAGTATCTTCTCCGGTATCTTCCCCCTCCATTTCTTCAGAAACTCTATTTCATTCTTCCTATCCCTTAACTCGTCTGGCAGGAGCTCCGGTATCTCATCTCTTATTGGGTACCAGCGTAAGCATTTAGGGCAGATAATTATGCCCTCAACTATCTCCTCCCCCTCCTCAAAAACATATAATTCGAGCGGATGATGCTTATCGATGGGGCATGCCAATATATCCATCAGCCTTCTCTTCATTATCCCACCCTAACTCAACATTGTTTGTCTCCCCTAGATAAATATATGTCTAAAACTATTTGATACCATCTTGGGCCAACGGTTCTAACTATTCTAGCGAGCTGTATGCTGAAGGCCGCCCCAAGATCCGAAAGCTTTTTAGAAACCTTGCCAGCAACCTTCGCTATTGGATCCTCATTTTTCCCAGCATGCTCAAAGTCGTAGTAATGTATCACGCCCCCAGTAGGCTTTAAAGCCATCAGAGCGTAATCCAAGTACTCGTAGGCTTTTTCTGGCAGCGGCATAAGAACCCTATCAGCCACATTCACCAGCCTAGATAAAATGATCTCCTTTGAATCTCCTAGAATAGCTTCAACAACGCCCTCAACCCTATTTAATTTAATGTTCTCCTGCATGTAGCGAATGGCGTCCGGGTTAATATCTATCGAATAAACTTTCATAGCCTTAGCGTGCTTAGCGATAATTATCGAGAAGCATCCAACCCCAGCGAACATGTTAACCACGATCTCACCCGGCTTAACCTGCCCTGCAACCCTCATCCGCTCATAGGAGAGCCTTGGAGAGAAGTAGCACTTGCTCAGATCAACCTTAAATAGGCAGCCGTGCTCCCTATGAGTTGTCTCAGTTCTTTTCTCGCCGCGCAGCCACCTCAGCTCTCTTAACCTCATCTCTCCGGAAACCGGGCCCACTTGGCATAGAACTGTTTTAACGTTTCGATGTATCTGCATTACGGCTTCAGCAATTAACTCGCCCTTACCCTCAAGAGCCTTTGGTATCCTGAGGATAGCTATATCGCCGACTATATCAAAAGACTTGTATAGCATCTTTATCTCGGAGGGTTCTAGTAAACCGGCGAGCCTATCCCTAAGGTCCACTCCCCCACCTCACACAACTATTTTTAAGGGTCTCTAAAACCTCTCTCCTAATCGTCACGATAAACTCTCTGGCTTCTCTATCGATAGCTGAAAGAACAAGGAAATATATTATAGAGCCGATCAAAACCCTAATCATGGTTAAAGTGAAACGCGCCGGAGCCTCAAAGACCCAGAGGGCTGCAGTCATCACTAGTGCCGCGCAAAGATGTTTCCCGATGTTCCCCCAGGGGATTTTAAAGGGCATACATTTTCTCGCTAACACGTATTTCGTCAGGGTTAACGAGATGACCGCTACAGCATTTATCGACGCAAAATACAGCGTTGCCTCCAAGGCGTCTGGCGCCAGCAACCTTAAAACCATGTATGTGGATGGCACAACGATGGCTGCCTGCGCGTAATTCAGCGTCAATAATAGGAACAATCTGCTTTTAAAGATCTTCCCATACGATATCTCGGGTTCAGCATCCAGCTTCTCCATCCCACTTATAACTGACTCGAAGATCGATGAAAAAACCGAGAAAAGGGCGCATATTGAGAGGATTATTAGGGTTAACTTTGCAGCGCCATATATGGGGTTTAAAATTGCTAGGAGGCTCTCTGAGAGAGCTACGGCGCCTAGGCTCATAGGTATAGCCAGCATTGAAACCATTTTCAGGGAGAGGGTCACGTCTTTTGACTCAGCGTTCAATAGGAGCTTCGGGTATAGTGCGAATGATAGGAAAGACGAGTATCCAACTATTGATGCGATCGCCGACGATGCCCCATAATAGGCTCTTGACATCTCGCCGCCATAAATGAATAGGAAAATGTTGGCGAGCATAAGTATTCTTCCGCTTAAAATGCCATAAATATTTAGCAGCGAAGCCTTGAGCCACCTCCTAACGTAGGCTCGAACCGCCTTCTCCCTAAACTCGCGGGACAAGTACCTTAGGTAAAATAGAATCTGGATGATTGATGCAGCTATAAGTGATGAGAGAACCCCAACTAAGCCCCTCCTCACCGCGACAATCAACATGTATCCTAGAATCAGCTTACTTATCTCAAAGACAAATAGCCCGAATCCAAGGTTCTCCGGCCGCCTAGGGTAAATCGCTGCCTCGAAAACAGCCAGAATATGGTTCTCAAACACTATTATGGATGCGAACAAGTAAACTGGCAGATATTCTTGACCAATTTGGAGAGCATTTATAATAAGGGGGACTAAAAGAGCGTATATTGCCGAGGAGATTAAGCCGATTAAAACATTCACATTAAACCCTGTCTTAAAAGAGCCCAGCTGACGCCTCGCCGCAAACCTGGTCACCCAGAACGGGATTATTGTGGACGTCAATGTGAAATATGATAAAATGTCGTTGAGGTTTCCAAGTATACCGTATTCTTCGGGCGGTACGCTTCTGGTTACCATTAGCGTGAATAGCAGACCCGTCCCAACGCTGATAACCCTAAAAAGAAACATGATTAAGCCTGAGTACCCGAGCTTAATTTGCTCTTGAGTCAAACGCTCTCATCCCAGTTGCCGCTAAGCTCGATATAATATAGTGTGCTGCATTTAAGTCGTTTCCCCAATAAATTAATAAACCTTAATGTAAACTATAATGGCTAAGTTAATGCGAAAGTGGCGCTAATTAGCATGTTAAGTAGGCTGCCTAAAGTCCCTGACGAACATAAGCCTGGAAGGCCGCTCGTTCCCAATGGCTTGGGCATAGTCTACGTTCTAGTCTCAGCGATATACTTGTTCATTCTTCATGGCTTTCAAAGCTGGGTTCTCCAGGACTGGGAGAGACCCTCAGCGTTAACGCTGGCATCATGCATACTCTTCGGCGGATTCATGGGTCTCCTAGACGACTGGGCGGACATCAGGTGGCGATATAAGGCTTTTCTACCGCTCATAGCAGCCCTACCATTAATCGTTATCCGTGAAGGTGAGACCCGGATGAGCACATACTTTTTCGGTAAAATAGATTTTGGGTTAATCTATTACTTCATCATCATTCCGGCAATCGTTACAATAACCACTAACACCGTTAATCAGCTTGGCGGGTTAAATGGGCTGGAAACAATCTGCCCCTCAATAATCCTTACAGGTCTACTCATAGTTTCAATTAAGCATGGAAGAAGCGAGAGCATTCTACTCTATGCTCCGCTGATAATCTCTTGGATCCTAGCATACTATAATTTTAGGGGAAAGATTTTTGTCGGCAACACCGGCTCGTTTGCCCTAGGAACAACGCTCGCCGCCTACGCTATCATAGCCAACATAGAGCAGACATTAGCCATATCCATAATCCCATACATACTCAATTCAACGCTCGTGCTCACCAATATTATATTCCTTAAAAGGAGAGCAAGGCTCACCATGGACGGGTTATTGTTAAGGGCTGATCACAGGAGAAGCCTAGTAACCCTGATAGCTTACTATAACCCGACAACTGAACGAAAACTAGTCATGTTAATATCTTTACTCTTCATTATTATGACGTCCATCGCGGCAATAATATCTACAATTTAAGCTGGGTGTAATGATGAGAGTATGGTATGATGCATGCACCGGAAAACACGTACGATATGGAGCAGCGATAGCAAAACGCCTAGAGGAGAAAGGGCATGAAATAATATTCACAACAAGAAAACACCCAGACACTATACCGTTAGCAAGGTATTTAAACCTGAAAGTTGAGGTTATAGGAAGATATAACCCAAGAACCTTGTACACAAGGCTTTATGAGAGCTTAAGGAGACAGCTAAAGCTTTCTAAAATTTTTATGGAGAACCCGCCTAGCTACGCGATCTGTCATGGTTCCGTCGACCTTTGTCGAGTCGCTTTCGGCCTCGGTGTGCCAATAATATGCACATTCGATACACCGCATGCGGACGCAGTAAACAGGTTAACAATCCCACTTACAAGCGTCGTAGTTGCATCAAAAGCCATCCCTCAAGAGATAATCCGAAGTTACGGCGCGAAACGCATAATTCAATTTGACGGCGTGGATGAAGTGGCATGGATTATGGGTTTTCAGCCAAAGCAGAAATTCAATTATGGGCATCCACTAATAGTAATAAGACAAATGGAGACTAAAGCCATTTACGCCGAGGGAAAAGAAGATATAACATTAAAAGTTGCTAAAAAACTCTCAAGATATGGTAAAGTTGTTTTTCTCCCCAGATATAGAAGAAGACCGATAAAAAATCTAATAGTTCCAGACGGCTTCGTCGACTCTGCAAGCTTAGTTGCCGAGGCTGACTTAGTTATTAGTGTTGGTGGAACAATAGCAAGGGAGGCCGCTTTACAGGGCGTGCCAAGCATAGTGATTCAAGTGTTGAGGCGCTCTGAAGTCAATGAATATCTTCGTGAGAAGGGTTTCCCAATATTCACCGTAGATCCAAGTGAAACAGTAAAATATGCGCGCTCATTACTCGGAAAAAAGTTCGATGTAAAAAGAAATCTTTTTGATCTCGAAAATCCAGTTCATGTGATTGAGAGAGTTATTAAGGAAATTTCAGAACAGGGCATATTATAGGTTTCATAAAAGGAAGAAAGCGTTATGATAGATGGTGGTGGCTTTATATACTCTCATTTAGGTAGAGAAGTATCTTAGATAGGGTCAGAGAAATCATTGTCTACAATGTTATTAGGTTCTTTAGAAAATTTAAATTGCGTGAGAATGGCATACTGAGCCGAGGGTGTAAGAATAATGAAAAGAATAATAGTTACAGGTGCGGGCGGTCCAGCGTCAATCAACTTTATATGCTCCCTTAAAATCGCTCCTGAAAAGATTTATGTTGTAGGCGTTGACGCAAACAGTTATAGGATACATTTAGCTTCCACCGACTCAAAATTTATTGTTCCTAAAGCTACGGAGAGTAGTTACATTGATTTCTTAAACGAGATTATTCGAAGGGAAAATGTGGATTTCATTCATCCGCAGCCGGATATTGAGGTGAGAATTCTATCCGAGAATAGGGAAAAGCTTGAGGCAGAGGTCTTCCTTCCCTCTAAGGAAACCATTAGAATCTGTCAAGATAAGTTTGAATCAACTAAGATATGGCTTAAAAAAGGTGTCCCAACGGCTAGAGCTATTGAAATTAAGGGCGAGAAGGATATTGAAAGAGCATTTGAGGAGTTTGGTAGCCCAATATGGATTAGGGCTAAGCATGGGGCTGGAGGGAGGGGAAGCACACCAGCCTACAATATTGAGACTGCAATCTCTTGGATCAACTATTGGAGGGCTAGGGGTGAAAGGTGGGAGTTTATTGCGCAAGAATTCTTAAGTGGTAGAAATATAGCATTTCACAGCCTTTGGAAGGATGGCGAGCTCATAGTTTCGATGGCAAGGGAACGCCTAGAATATATTTATCCGAACTTAGCTCCCTCGGGTGTAACTGGAACACCAGCCGTTCAAAGAACTATACGTGATGAGAGAGTTAATAAAATATCTGTTGAAGCAGTTTTAGCCATAGACCCCAATTTCAGCGGCATTGCATGCGTAGATCTAAAGGAAAATTCGGAAGGAGTCCCCTGCGTAACTGAAATCAATGCTGGCAGAATGTTTACAACATCTTTCTTTTTCTCTTATGCCAGCAAAACACTTTATGGAGATTTCCGTGCGAACTTTCCATACATTTATCTAAAGTTAGCCTACGGTGAAAATATTCCCAAACTTCCCAAGTTTAATGTTTTGCCTGAGGGGCTTTATTGGATTAGGCATATTGATGCGCCTCCATGTCTTGTTAAAGATGGCGAAATTTTAGGGAGGATGTATGAATGGAAAGAGACATAAAGCTCGTAATATTTGACTTAGATGGAACCCTTGTTTACCTCCCGATAAAATACGAGAGGTTAAGAGAAGAGATGTCGAGGGTTCTCGGGGTCAATAAGGTTGACTCTATACTGGGCGCTCTAGCCAATATTGATGGGGACTTAAAGATGAAGATCTTTGATATTTGGAGTCGATTGGAGGTTGAAGCTCTTCCCGAGCTAAGGGAAATTGATGAGGGAATAAAAATCTACAACAAGTTTCATGGCAAGATTCGATGCCTTGTTACCCTGCAGGGTAAGTTAATTGTTGAGAGGATTCTAAAGAAGACGGGTTTATCCTTCGATCACATCATTACTAGGGAGGATTCTCTTAACAGAGACGAGCAAATAAAAATGATTATCAAAAAATTTAATGTTGATCCAAGAGAGATTCTCGTTGTAGGCGATAGGGAGAGTGATAGGGAAGCTGCCAAGAGATTTGGATGCAAGTTTGTTTTTGTAAAAAATCGGGATCCCGGAGGTAAAGCTTTCCTTTGAAGAGAGTTATAATTGAGATTGAGACAAATAGGCCTGAAAGTATAGAGATCTACCTGAAAGAGGTTCTAAATGGATTATTGAAAAATAAATTCTTTCCAATAAAGAGGTTCACTATAAGGATATCTGAAGAAAGATGAGCGTTGCCTTCAATAAAAAAGTTGGTTGAGTTAATATGATGCCTCTTCCCAATAAGTAGTTAGAGTGGAGTGTATTCTGGTGGTTAGGGTTGAGGCTTTAAATTGGTTTAGGGAGGCTGTTGCCGATTTTGAGAGGGCTAGGAGGGCTATTAGGGATAGGGATTGGGCTTTGGCGGCGTTTATGTGTCAGCAGGCCTGCGAGAAAGCTTTTAAGGCGGTTTACATAGGGGTTTTGAGGGTTAGACCTCCTAGAGGACATGATTTAGTTATGCTTTATAGGGGTTTGTCTACAATTCTTAGGGTCAGCGAGAGTATCGTTGGAAGAATCCCGGAGGTTTCACAGTATTACACGGTTGCGAGGTATCCTAATGCTGGGCTTGAGGTTCCATCGGAAAGCATATCTGAGGAGCAGGCTAGGAGAGCCCTTGAGGTTGCTGAGGAGGTCATTAAGGTTGTTAGAGAGGTTATCGAAAGAGCTCCCTAAGAGCGTGCTAGATGCAATAAAAATTTTCCTAGAGAACCTGGTTAGGGAGGTTGGTGAGGCTGAAGTCTACTTATTTGGGAGCTATGCGAGAGGGGATTGGATCGAGGAGAGCGACATAGACCTAATAGTTATCTCACCGAGGTTTAGGGGTCTACGCATGTATGATAGGATGAGCATGCTGAGAAAGCTCGCGCCGGACACGCATGGGTTCGAGATACTTGCCTATACGCCTGAAGAGTTTGAGATTGTTAAGCGTAGTAGCGTTATAATTAAGGATGCCAGCGAATACTGGATAAGACTTCTATAGCGACAATTATCAATCGAGAAATTTAGAGGTGACTGGAAGGGGCTTAGCTACGTATTTGGCGCCTAAAATATTAGAGAGTCTACGGAGGGTTTAATGGGGAGTTAGCCACGTTTCATTCGACTGCACAGTTCACTGCACGCCGCGTAGAGGATATCTCCCATACCTTCTCCCCTCCTTCACCATCACGTAAATGTTTTCTACCTTAACGTTTGCATGCAGCGAATTACTTGACGTCAGGATGAAGCCTCCACCTTCCGCGGCCGCATTAATACACCTTCTCACGTCTCTTTTCACATCGTTTTCATCGCCGAACGGGAGAACATATTTGCAGTCAACGTTTCCGGCCAAACATATCTTTGACCCATATCTATCCTTTACATCCTCTAGGCTCATTACGCCGGGCTCTATGGGATGGAGGCAGGATATACCTGAATTAATGATATCCTCCAATATTGGGTAAATGTTTCCGTCCGAATGCTTTAACACGGGCACACCGTATTTTCTCCCAATGTTAACAATCTCCTTAAGGTTAGGCAGCTCATACTCCCTGAAGATTTTCGGGCTCATAAAGGGTCCTTTACTGTCGGCATAGTCATCAGTCACAAATAGGGCGTCTACACCGGCTTCAGCCATAACCTTAGCGAAACCTCGACAAGATCCCGCAATCTTCTCCAAAAGCCTTTTCGCGAAACCTGGGTCTCGATAGAAGTCCACCAATATTTTATCTATTCCGCCCCTCACCTGGAACGCCATATGCCACCCACTATGGCACTGCGCTACAATAGCGATATCCTCATTTCTAGCCTTACGCATGACCTTTTCGATGGCTTCAATGATATCCGGGTGAAATGGGTCCGGCGGCTCGTAGGATTCCAGATCCTCTCGTGACTTAACTATTCCGCTGACAAAGAATGTTGTCTTCGCCTCCCTGCTAACCTGCATCACTCTGCCCCAATGATCAACGTATCTTTTCCCATCTATACAAGTGGGTTTATACTCTTTCGTTGTGAGCGAGTAGTCGGATAGGGCTGGCGCCGCATCGAAACCCAGCTTTATGCATGCCTCAACTAGAGCGAGCCTATAGTTCAGCGATTCACGCCATCCAGCGCTCCCACCAGCCATAGTGAAAACTCCGCCGGAAAATCTTCTACCCAGGACCGCGTCAACGATTGGCGGATCTAGGGCTAGGTCGGTTATTGGAACATAATCTGGTTCTTCCAGATCTAGGGCTCTTAGGAACCTCTCCCTATGATTCATTTCAATCACACATGCTAATATAGGTGATGATTTAACTTATCGCTATCTAAGCGTGGATAGGGGATGAAAAGTTTCTAAAATCCTTTCTTTTCAGCCATTAAAACCCTGTAGCCGCTCTCCCTCGCGATGACTGTGAAGTTACCGAATGTCTCCTTAAGCATTTGCGTAAACCTTTCCCTCCCAACCTTAGATTTGACGACTACCTGCAGTGTTCCTCCATCACTCATATATTTCGGCGCCTCAGCCACTATGGCTTTAACCGTCGCTAAACCGGCGCTTATAGGGGGGTTGGATAAAATGCATTCGAAGACCATGCCTTTAACCGGCTCATATAGGTTGCCGCATCTCGCTTCAGCATTAATGACACCATTAATCTTAATGTTGCGCTTAGCGAGGTTGACAGCCCGCCTATTTATGTCGACCATGACCACGTGAATATTAGGGTTCGATGCGGCGGCTACAATCCCTATAACCCCATAACCGCAGCCAATATCGAGAATATAGCCTCTATCCGGCAGAATCATATGCTTAACCAGAACCCTTGTGCCTAGGTCAACACGGTTTTTTGAGAAGACTCCTGCGGACGTTAGAAACTGGAATCGCCTCCCACGCAGGTAGGCGCTTATCAGCCTGAGCTCTGGCTTAGACTTTGGCTCAGGGGTAAAGTAATGTTCCGCTCCACCACGTTTGCAATGCATAATCCTACCGCATTTTCCTAGTTTTTCGGAGCATTTAGGTCAAGATTCTACTCTTTTACCGCGCCTAAGATTAGCGATAGTAAAGCCATCCTTGTAACCAAGCCGTTCTCAACCTGCTGGAAATATTTTGCGAATGGTGTTGAATCCACTTCAGTCGAGATCTCATCCACCCTTGGGAGAGGATGGAGTATTATAAGGTCGCTTTTGGCTTTTCTCAAAACATTAATATCTATCCTATAAGACCCTTTAACCATAGCATACTCAGATAAATCCGGAAACCTTTCCTTCTGGATTCGGGTTACATAGAGGACGTCCACTTCTGGGAGAACCTCCTCTATATTTGCATACTCATAAACCTCTATGCGCTTCTTAATGTCCTCCAGCACCTCCCTTCTCATTCTTAAGAGATCCGGGGAGACGAGAAAGAGCCTAACGTCATATAGTGATAGCGCATATGCGAGCGAATGGACAGTTCTACCATAACGTAAGTCACCCATTAAAGCCACGGTGAGACCGTCAATACGCTTTTTCTCCTTAAGTATAGTATATAGGTCTAGGAGCGCTTGAGTCGGATGCTCCTCCGCGCCTGAACCCGCATTTATAACGGGCACTTTAGCATACTCCGCTGCGAAGCGTGCGGCGCCTTCAGCTGGATGCCGTAAAACTATTATGTCCGCGTATTTCTCGACGACCCTAATAGTGTCAGCTAGGCTTTCTCCCTTCATTACGGACGATATCTCCGGCCCACTAAACCCTATCACCGAGCCTCCAAGCTTATACATGGCGGTTTCGAAGCTTAACCTAGTTCTAGTGCTCGGCTCGAAGAATAAAGTAGCCATAATGCGACCTTTAAGCATATCTGAGCCGGTTTTAACTAAATGCTCCATCTCGCTGGAAAACCTAAGAATATAGTCGATCTCTTCACGCGTAAAATCCTTTATTGAAATAACGTCCCTCCCAACGAAATCCGCAGCGCTAACCATTTGAGGCACCTCAGGTATGCAATAAATACTCCAATTCATACTCATAAAAATTTTAACCCTTAACCCGAGAGCATCCGCCGCTTTCTGGTTCTGGAGATAAATTGGTTCTCGCTGGCTGAAAAATTTATATAGATGTATCAAGATTGATATCAATGGTGACATAGCTTGTTCGAAGGCATTGAGGAAGATAAGTATTGCCATAGGCGCCCACCGCATATTCCGCCACACTTACCGCATGCGCCGTGGATAAATTTCGGCAGACATTTAGCTTGTGTTCCTAAGGGCTTCCTGAAGTTCCGTGTTCTCTGGCTATTGAAGGATAAGCCTATGTCTGGCTCAGAGATAATGGATGAGATCGAGAGGGAGACGCATGGTTTCTGGAAGCCGAGTCCGGGGTCAATCTACCCGCTTCTGGCGTGGTTACAGGATAAAGGTTACATTAAAGAGGTTCCAAGCGGAGAAGTTGGAGTAAAACGTTACACGATAACTGAGCAGGGCTTGAAGCTGCTGGAGGAGCGAGCTAAAATAGAGGAGAAAATGCGCAGGATTATATTTTTCGCCCCCCGATTTATGTGGTTCATACCTTCGATGAGAAGAATTGTCGAATTGCACGGATCCCTCGAGAAAATCATTAAAGCCATCGTAGATTTAGGGGAAGCCCTCGAGGAAAAATTCGATGAACAAACACTTAAGGAAGCACATAGAATCTTGAATGAGACCGCTGAGAAAATCGAAGACCTCGCTAGAAAAGTTAAAGAGAAATAGGGGTCTACCGATAAAAGCATTTAAATATGATGCTTTTATAAAGCATAATCATAAAAATGTGTCCTAGGAGGTTTAGATGTTGATGAAAAGGCTTCTTATGATAACCCATTCAGCAGGCTTTAAACACGATTATTTGCCCGTTGCTAAGGAGACTGTCAAAAAGATTGGAAGCGAATCGGGAAAATTCGACGTGGTTGCTACAGATGATTGCGATCTCTTAAACCGTGAAGACCTAAAAAAGTTTGACGCAATACTATTTGCAACAACCGGTGAGCTGCCCGTATCCGATGAGCAGAAAATAGATTTTATAAACGCGATTAAAAGTGGAATGGGCTTCATAGGCGTACATAATGCGGCGGATACATTCTACAAGTTCCCAGAGTATGGAAGAATGCTCGGCGGATACTTCCAAAGCCATCCATGGACGCAAGAGGTCACGGTTATCGTGGAAGATAGAAATCATCCAGCCACAAGCCATCTGCCGGAAAAGTTTATTGTTAAAGAGGAAGTTTACACGTTTAGGGATTGGTCCCGCGATAAGACTCATGTTCTAATAAGATTAGATAATAGCTCAGTTGACTTAAGTAAGGGGACCAGACCAGACAACGATTATGCGCTCTGCTGGTGCCACAATTACGGGGAGGGGAGAGTTTTCTATACAGCGTTCGGCCACTTTAAGGAGATCTGGGGCGAGAAATGGTTTCAGATACATCTATTAAACGGCATATTATGGGCTATGAAAGTCTTATAATTAACCGCTCATTAAAAGCGCTGAGGTTCTTTAAAAGGCAATCACTACTTTTCACCATAATACGCCTAAGTGTTCAGAGATTTTATCCTTTAGCAGCTTTACAAGCCTTGGATCGTTTCTCGGATATATGTCTGGGATATTGAGCACAATGACTTTATCCACCGCTTCGGGCTTCAAGGCAACTATAACATCCCTATGATACTCTTCCATAGCAAATATCAAATCAGCCCAATCAATGAGATCCCTCGTTATCCTTCTCCTCGCATTGGGCCATATGCCAGCTGACTTAACCTCAAACCCTCTGACACCCCTCAAAATAGCCTCAGCTGTAGGGCTTCGATCAACGTTAGCTGTGCAGACAAATAGGATGCGCTTAGGCTTTTCCTGCCCAGTCAATCAGCCCCCTCCGTTCCAGCGGTTTTAAATTGAAGGATTACGCCCATAGCATTGGATCGGTCTCTTAAAAGCATTTTATAGGCTTCTCCAGCATCGCGCCAAAAGTATCTGTGCGTTATTAAATGGCTAACTTTAATGTACCCAGCCGACAGCAAATCGAAAAATAGCTCAGTATTTCTTTTCCTTGTCCACGGATTATATGGCGTCTCTTGCTCAGGTTGGCTGGAGAAATGGGTTCCAATTATCATCCTGCTCGGCCTATTAACCTCATCATGAAAGTCTATTGCCGTCTTTCCTCTAGGAGAGCTTAAAACCACAAAACATCCTAAAGGCTTAGTAAGCGTTATAGCTTCCGGTATAACGCTCGGGTTCCCCGTCACCTCAAAGACCTTATCCACCATCCTACCCCTAGTTATATTCCTAACCGATTCCCTCACATAGCTCCAGTCATCGGCGCGCAAGGTATGTGTTGCCCCCGACAACTTTGAAAGTTTAAGCCTATATTCAGCGAGATCTATTGCTATCACCGGGTAGGCGCCAGCCATTCTAGCGAACATTACAGCCATTTGCCCAAGAAGCCCGAGGCCGACAACGGCTACGGATTCGCCTAAAGAAACCTTCGCAAGCCTGATAGAATTCATCACCCCAGCTGCAATAGTATGGAAACACGCCTCCTCAACGTTAATGCCCTCTGGAACGCTCATGATTTGATCTGCGCGGATAGTGGCGTGGGTTGCGTGTGGTGAAGTTGCAGCGACTAAATCGCCCGTCTTAAAGCCCTTAACATTGGCGCCGCACATAATTATTCTGCCGACGCAGGAATAACCCGGTATAAAAGGATACTTAACGTACATTGACCAAGCTGAGGGTTTAGGGAAATCGCCAGTTAGAGCCGTGAGCTCCGTTCCCGTACTTATCAGCGTCGCCACACTCTCTATTAAAACCTCGCCTTCAGATGGCTCCCTAACGTCGAACTCTTCGATCTCAACGCTGTTAGCTACTGGAAAAACAACCCTATAACCCTTCAAGATTCAGCCTCCAAACCAAATGTTTTCAGGAAATCATTCGCCCAAAAATATTATATGTTCTTTCCTCTTAAAAGAGATTTGGCGGTTAACATGAGCGTTAATGAAGCCATGCGGGAAATACAGGCTATAGAGAGCCTTATTGGACCCTACGAATACTTTTCCTATGAGGCAAGGAGGGTTCTTACAGCCCTAAGGGATTTAAAAAGCGCCCTAGAAAGGATGGATAAGGAGAGCATAAGGCGTATGATATCTGAAATATCTAACCTAGATGAGCTTGCGGCCCCCTATAGGGGATATGGTTTTGTTGAGGAGGCTTTAATGCACGCTAAAAAATTGTTAAGTGAGCTTAGAAGGATTGTAGGCGAATAGTTATAGGCGATAGCTGCTTTTCATCTACCTTTACCCCAACCCTTTTATCTTTTTTATGAGCCAAACCATCTTCTTTGCGAAGTTTCTCGCAGTCCTCAAGCCCTCTTCGTCTTTCATCACGTCGCCCTTATCCCTGCCGAAAGCTATGTTCCAGTACGTTGATCCTGGAACTATCATTCCCTGAATTAGAAAGAAGAAGAGCAGCTGCGCAAACGTGAAGTTATGGCCGGCTCTTCTAGCCACGACTAATGCCCCACCGACTTTATTCTCAAAAACCCGACCCTTAGCGATGGAAATATATCCGGCTCTGTTAATCAAAGCCATTATCTGCGGTGTTGCGGATCCAAAATAGACTGGCGAGGCAAGTATTATGCCGTCCGCCCTAACCATTTTATCAAATATTTCAAATATTTCTTGGAAATCATCTTTTATATGGCATTCACCTGTTTTTCTACAAAGGAGACAGGCATCGCATGGTTTAATCTCCCTACCAGCCAACCTTACGATCTCTGTTTGGGCTCCCTCTTCAGCAGCCGCCTTTAACGCTTCCTCAAGAAGCATCTCAGTATTACCGCCAACTCTGGGGCTCCGTTGTGGGATTCATAGGTTTTCATCCTTTCCTCCTCAATTATTTCATTGGGGGCTTTCTGGGGCAACGGGGGCTCCCCTCATCCTGAGTAGGTTTACGCAGGCGATTACGTCTCTATCGTTTTCATATCCACAATCTTTACATTTCAGAAGCCTATACCCATTCGACGCTAGTTTTCCGCCACATATCGGGCATAGGCTTGAAGTATGCTTAGGTTTAACATAGGCAACTGGCAGCCGCTCAAGCTTAGCCTTATATTCGATGTAGAACTGTAGTCTTCTAAAGTCCTCTAGAAGTTTTCTAACTTCATCGTTAACCTCATAAACGAATGGAACACTAAGGACTATTTCCACAACAGAGTACACACTAAAACATCTATAAAAACTATCTATTTGAAAAACTGCTATATTACCCTACAATCCCCACCACATATATCATGTTGTCACCCGATATATGCCAACTTAAACTTCATCTTAAATAAGTTCATGAGTTCCCTCGCAGATAAGCGTCCAGCTTAAAACATGCTAATTAATAATATGGCTTAGTTTCGCAGCGCATTTTCTACAGAATGTTCGTGTTTTTCTATCAGTCATACCTACGTGAAGCGAAAAGAACATGACGCATGTTGGGTTCTCGCAGTGTTTCAGCCCAAACACGTGCCCCAGCTCATGAATAGCCTCTTTAACAGCTCTGTCTACGAGAAGATCCCTGTTGGGTTCTCCACCGTAAAATTCGGGTCTAAGCCTGAAGATCGATATTACCGCGGATCTTCCAGGGCACTGGGCTTCACCAAAGATAAAGTTCATCCCCGGCGCATAAATATCTACGTCGGCGACGCCTAGCGCTATACATGATTCCCCAATCTTATTCTCCATCTCCAAAGCGACTTTAAATACTTCGTTCAGCAGTGCCTCTGAAAGAAATTGTCTTCTCACTTGATTGTATGCTTCCCTCGGCAACGCCACTATTTTTTCGCTAACCTCGCAGATAGATCCATGAAAAGCCTTCATTACCTCTCTCCGAATAGAGTCTAAAATGTCCGCATCAACATAGCCAACCTGAACCAAGTAGATCCTCATTTCCAGACCAGTGCCCTCGCTTTAAATAGAGTTTAATCTCCGCTTAATATAAAATTTCACAGGGCGCCTTCTTTCTTTGTTAAGAACCTCAAATTAAATTTAAAGGATTAACATACCTAAGCTACAACATGCGTTTTCTAATGAGAAAACGAAAAGTAAATCGTTAAATTTATAGGGGTTTAAAACCGATTATAAATATGAGGTTTCCCCAATGAAAAATGTTACTTTTGGCGTAGTTTTACCTCAATCTGTATCTAGTTATACTATAGTTCGTAATGTGGCGTTACTATGCGAAGAGCTTGGCTACGACTCTATATGGCTTAACGATCATTTCTATGAGGGGTGGCTGCCGCCCGAAGAACATACGCGCCCGTATTTAGATTGCTGGACATTACTTCCGGCGCTTGCTGTAGAAACAAATACTATACGTCTCGGCAGCCTTGTGACATCAAACACGTTTAGATATCCTTCTTTACTCGCAA
>Ga0209394_1001082_pt1 | contig 17323 bp, 16 predicted proteins | sample JNZ201metaG_FD_184122 | JGI IMG/M metagenome (GOLD analysis project Ga0209394, IMG submission 184122) | Hot spring microbial communities from Jinze hot spring, China to study Microbial Dark Matter (Phase II) - JNZ 20120812A (SPAdes) (version 3) ... | reverse complement strand
TACTGTGAATTTAGTGATATACTATGTAGAGTGTATTCCAGGGTTAAGAATATGATTCTAATGTTAAGCTATTAAGGTTACTGTGTAATATTTAAAGTTGAAAAGTAAATACTATTTAGGAGTTGTTGATAGTTTAATTAGGTTTAGAGTATTGTAAGGCTGAATTTGATAGGTGGAGTAAATTTAGAAATTAGAGAGTTAATAGAGACCAGTAAAATATTATTATTGATGAATCTAAGAAAATATTGGAATAGTAACATTGTAACATTAAGAGGAGTAGGCTCAGTAGCTAAGTTAGAATTAATATACTATTTGTAGCCTTAAACTCATATAGTAGACTTTGTTTAAATATTAGTGTTTATGAAGATAACCTCTAAAATATATTGTGTTTTCATAGGAGATCGAAGAATATGGATGAATTCTATATGGTATGGAATAACGGTATGATTGTTGGCTTATGCTTAGATATTGATAGATTAGATAGTTAAAATCCTATTCTATGAGGAATATTATGGTATCAGAATTCTCGATGGGGTTTAAAGTATTGTGATGGGAATCAGTATTCTTATTGATAGTACATCATAGCTTTCTAAACTTTTGATAACTTAAACATTATACATTAAAACTTTCAGTAAGAGAATTATAGTGAATACTCATCATTCAGTATAACTATACTTTTAACAATAACATTTCATCTACAATCATCTAAAGGTGAACTTAAGTTACTACGTTACATCTAGTGGCTTTGTTAACTTAAGCATGTTTTATCACCTCTATTTTGGTATTGTATCTTCTATGAATTCTTAGCTTTTATTTTCCTTATCCATGTTTGTTTAGTATGTATGCTATTGACTTCATAAGCATTAATGCATGCTCATTATCGCATTTATTTTTCATGCACGGTATGTAGTTATCGAATAATCTAGTTCTATCCTTAATATACTGTATTATTCTCTCCATTAGATTTCTAACCTCTAAACCATACAATTCATGTTTTAATTTTAATATTCTACATGATGCTTTATAATAATGAGCTCCATCACTTAATACAATTATATTAGAACCATAGGTAGTTTTAACCTTTTTAAGGAATTTTAGTGATGTAATTATGTTTGCAACATCGCAAACCCATACATATAGAATCCTTCTTAATAATGGCTCAAACACAACATAAATAACCTTACTCTTAGAACCTACACTTATAATAGTATCATCAACATAAATCCTAACATCCCTCCTATCAAAATCAATAGAAGCTTAAGATAAACCACAATAATATAGATACATAACCTAAAACAATAAAACTAAATATCCGAAGCCATCCTAGAAGAACGAAAACATATATAAGCAACATAACAACTAAAGTAAATGGAGTTCTCTACCTAACAAACTTAACAACTTTAACCATAGATTCACCGTAAACAAGGGAGAGAACTCCCAAATAAATCTAAAGTTAACAAAGCCCATCTAGTTGGGATAAGATTTATATGTAAGTATACAAGTAGTCTCTAGTATACAAGTTTAAACTTTAATAGGTGAAGTTAATGTCTGAACTGAAATCCATCTATAGTATTGCCAACTCTTATGTTAAGGGCACTATTACTGTTAAACGTGGTTTTGCTCAAATGCAGAAGGGTGGTGTTATAATGGATGTCACCAGTGTTGAACAGGCTCAAATAGCTGAGGATGCTGGTGCTGTTGCTGTTATGGTTCTTGATAAGCTTCCAGCTGATGTTAGAGCTGCTGGCGGTGTTGCTAGAATGTGTGATGTTAAAGTTATTGAGGATGTTATGGATCATGTAACAATACCTGTAATGGCTAAGTGTAGGATTGGACACTATATGGAGGCTAAGATTCTTGAAGCTATTGGTGTCGATATGATTGATGAAAGTGAGGTTTTAACTCCTGCAGATGAGCATCATCATATTAATAAATGGGAGTTTAAGGTTCCATTTGTTAATGGATGTAGAGATCTTGGAGAGGCTTTAAGGAGAATCTATGAGGGGGCATCTATGATACGTACTAAGGGTGAAGCTGGTACTGGTAATGTTGCTGAAGCAGTTAAGCATGTTAAAGCTGTTATGGGTGAGATAAGAAAGCTTAAAGCAATGAGTGATGAACAGCTTTTAGATGTTTCCAGGGAGTTTAAGGTTCCGCTTGAACTTGTTAGGGAGACAGCTAGACTTGGACGTCTTCCAGTAGTTAATTTCGCAGCTGGAGGTATTGCTACACCTGCAGATGCTGCACTGATGATGTGGCTTGGATGTGATGGTGTTTTTGTAGGTTCAGGAATATTTAAGTCAGCAGATCCTGAGCAGAGAGCTGAAGCAATAGTTTTGGCAACTGCATACTGGGATGATGTTGAAATTGTTGCTGAGGCATGTAGAATATGTAGTGAAGTTAAGAGTATGCGCGGTATTGATATAAGAGCTCTAAAATCTGAACAATTAATGCAGCTTAGAGGTGTGTAGAGGCTGAAATATTGAAGGCTAGAATTGGTGTTTTAGGATTTCAAGGCTCTGTTACTGAACATGTTGAAGCTGTAAGTAGAGCTTTGGAAAACATTAAGGTTGAGAGTGAAGTCTTAATCGTTAAGAAGGCTAGTGATATAAAATCCATAAACGGTATAATTATTCCAGGTGGTGAATCAACAGTTATAGGTCGCTTAGCAGAGAAATCTGGGCTACTAAGTAGCTTAAGAATTGCTATTCTAAATGGATTACCTGTTTTCGGAACTTGTGCCGGTGTAGTAATGCTTGCTAGGGAGGTTCATGATGCAAAAATTGGTGTAACAAATCAGCCAATTCTTGGCGTTATGGATATTAAGGTTTTAAGAAATGCTTTTGGACGTCAAAGAGAATCTTTTGAAGTCGATATAGTCATACCAAGAATAGGTAGGGAACCATTCCATGCAGTATTTATTAGAGCACCTGTAATTGAAGCTGTTTTAAGTAGTGATGTTGAGGTTCTAGCTAAACTTGAAGATAAAATTGTTTTAGCTCAGCAGAATAATATGTTAGCATCTGTTTTCCATCCCGAACTTACAAGTGATCTAAGACTACATGAATACTTTCTAAAAAAGGCTTTAAGTAGGATAATTTAAATCAATATATTTTTTATCTTAAAATATTATTTTAAAGACTTAACTATTAGAGAATATGAATCGTATAGTTGAGTTTAGCTTTGAGCTTATAGTATGGATTGCTATTGGATCCTTAATTGCTACATTAACCTACACGTTAAACATGTTTACAACGTACTCGATAGATGCTTTAAAGGTTAGAGATGTAGCTAGTAAATTTACTAGAAATGTATTAAATGTATATTGTCTAGAAGGTTTAAAAACTGTTTTCAATCTTGAACCAGGATTTTTAATCAATGTAACTGGTGAAGGTATTTATATTAGCTATAGGAATTATACTGAAAACATTTCATATCTGCTTCCATTAGTCAATACAGTACTAATCGGCGGTAAAAGTTACATTATCTATCTTAATGGTGAAGCTATAGCCTTCAAGGAGGTATTATGATGAATAGTCGTGGCGATATTTTAAGCCTAACATTAACAGTTATTCTATTTATGATTGTTCTCGGAGTCTACATAGGAGCTAAAGCAATTATAAATAATGAAGTTAAAGCATTGATTTCAAGTAGTACAATACTTGATAAGCTTCTAAAAACATACTCCTCAAGCAGATTTCTTACATCTTCTAATAGGTATAACTTTATTCTTACAGACTTCATGAATAATACTCATAGTAACTTTACAGTTCCTATGCTTAAATTTTCAAGTAGTGGTTTAGATATCGTAATTATTGGTTTAGGTGATTAGTTGTCTTCAATATCCTCATGGGATTCAACAATAGCTGTAGTATTAGCTCTAGTAACAATTCTAATACTGATTGCTAATATGCAGAATTTATGTAGGGTTCAGGAGGAGTTAAGAAGCTACGAGTTTAAACAGTTTTTAAATGAAGTTGCCCGTAAAATGATTCTTATCTCCTACTCAAAGGGATATATACATAGAGTTTCTGAGCTTATTGAGCTTAACTCAATAGATTCATTGAGTACAGTTTTAAACAGTATTGCTTCAATATGTCCTAAACAGTATAAATGTAGAATTGAACTGTATTTAAACAATGATTCTATTGCTAATTACGGATTTAAATCTAGAACCTATGGAGCTGCCTATACTCTACTTACTACTTCTCGTGGTGTATTGAAATTGGTGGTTACCGTTAGTTATGAATCGTAAAGCTTTAATATCTGTATGTACAACCTCTCTCTTAGTAGTATCTCTTCTCTTCTATGTTAGTGTTATAAATAATGTTAAATATGAGGTTAATAGTGTGTATGAAGGGTGGTTTTTAAGATTTCTTGATGATGAATGCTACATTTCTCTGTTTACATTAAATGAAGAGGTTTTCTGGATGATTGAAAGAGATGTTGTGTTAAAGCTTACATTAAGTGAAATTAATGAAGTACCTGGAGTCATAAAGATTAATGATGATGTTATTAGTATTGTTAAAAGCTATTTTCCAGGGAGTTTACATGTTAATGTTTATGTAACTGATGTGGTTTTAAATGAATATATTGGAGGTGATCTTGATCCTATTTTAACTTCATCACTAAATACATATTCCAACATATTAACTGGTGCAATAAACTATAATTTAAAGCTAGAAGTAATAATTATAAAGGATAACTTCACTATTAATCATTCTTTTAATTTGAAAGCTATTCATCCAGCGAGAATGTATTCATTAATTTCACTTCTTAATAAGTTTAATGAACAATTAAGCAGTACTATTAAATCCTATATTTTAACAAATACTTCCATAAATATGTTATCAAGTAAAATACTTATTTTTCTTAAAAGCTTTTCAGAAAACAATTTAAAGAATAAATACTTTGGATTCGATGTAGTGCTAAAAGCCTCTGTAAGCAGGATAGATAATAATCTATATCATGTTTATATCCATATACTTGAAATAAGATTTAGTGATATTCTATACCATATAAAGTATATGGGTTTGAATAGTTTAGCCTCAGTTTCAAGAAGAGGATATAGCTTCCACCACATCGTTAATGATAGTAATGTTGAAACAGGTTCCTTCACTATTAAATACTCATATCCCTAAACTTCATCTATTAGCATTCTATTCCTACAATCTATAAGTAAGGTTTAGCGACTAAGAAGAAAGCTATAATATGTTAAGCTACCACATTTATAAGTGAAATCCATAAACATAAGCTTTAACAGTAATTCTTAATACTTAATTCATAATAGATTCAGAATAGACCTAACATACACTATTCAATCCATAATATATAATGGAGTTTAATTCTACTTTTCATAAAGTATTTTAATGATGTTTACCTAGACATTTTCAACATAAACTTAAGGTATTAAGAGTTTACTGATCTTATATAGTGAGGTAGAAGCATTTGGAAATAATTCATCATACATATGCTACTAAAACGGACCTAGCAACTCAATAAGCTATATGAATTTGTTGTTTATTGTTCATGTTAGCATTAGGAGTTTAGTAGAGATCTTGGAGTTTTAAGAGAGTAATACTATTAGATTAAGATTCTGGTTAGCTTTCTATATTCAGATGTCTAGTTTGGGAGTTTTCTAGAGTTTGAGATTCATAAGGTTTCTAAATACTGTTAGTAAGTAGGTAGATAAGCTTGGGAAGGATAAGTATTAATCAGAATCCTGGTAGAGCTATAAATAATACTGGGATTAGGGTTAATGGTAGAATTACTAGGTTTATGTAGTTATGGATGTTGATAGAAATGAGATGATGGCTATGAAAGCATATGAGGAACATCGCGATATTTAACAATTCTTGTGAAGTATTAAAACATTATGTGGAAACCAAGAGAATAATAGAATAATACGTTATCATTCAGCAAAGAACAATAGTATTCTCAACAATGGGCAATATCCCAAACGATAAGAGAGGAATTGAATAGAACCTATTCATAAAATTATCTATACTACAACCATCTAGAAAGTGATCTTAAGTTACCACATCCACTAAGGCCAGCATAAGACTTTAGTTGTTTAAAGCTTTGATTTCTTAGTAATACATGAAGATATACTATCTGTGCTAAAAGTTTAAATTTTAGTACTACCTTCAGATTTTATGAGGAAGCTATGTATAGTACTTATTTTGATAACTATACTTTCAGCTATTCATGTAAATGCTTTTAAGTATGATATTGTTAGAGAAGTTAATCTAGATGTTCCTGCAGTATCTCAAACTTCTAATGGGTTGATAGGAGTTTTATCTAGATTAAATGTTGTAGTAGCTTATCCTGGCAGTGGTAGAGTCTACTTTAGTGCTACTCCACTAACTGAGCTTGATACACAAGCAACAGCTAGAATAGCTGCTTTAGTTTCCTCCTCAGTTCTTGGAGATGAGTACTTAAGATATGATTTCTTTGTAAGTCTTGAATCCGAATCATTAATTATAGGTGGCCCCTCAGCTGGTGCTGCGATAGCGGCAGCTATGATGGTTGCTATGTTAAATATTAAAGGTCAAGAAGTTACTGTTAGAAGTAATGTAACGCTTACGGGTATGATAAATCCTGATGGAACTATTGGTCCTGTAGGAGGTTTATATGCTAAGATGAAGGCAGCCGCTGAGAAGGGATATAAAGTATTCATAGTACCCTACGGACAGTCCATAGATTATGTTGAGAAAACAATTGTTGAACAGAGAGGTCCACTTAGAATTATTCGAACTGTAAAGGAGAAGGTAGATCTAGTTGGTGAGGGTGAAAAGCTTGGAGTTAAGGTTGTTGAAGCATTAACAATATATGATGTATTTAAATATCTTACAGGCTATGAGTTTAAAACTAAGAAATATATTGTATTCATGCCTGTAGAGGTTAGGGAGAAGCTTAAATCATGGAGTATCAGTCTTCTAGGAGAATATGATAGTTTAATATCTTACAAGTATGATTCCAGGCTTTCAAATGCAGTAAATGAAGCTTCAAAGCTAGCTAGTGAAGCTAGAAGTATGATTGATACTTCTCCATACGTATCTGCTAGCCGGGCATTTTCAGCCTTATGTATAATGTATTATGTTAAGTATGCTGACGAATATCTTAAATCCAGTAATAAGGAGAAATATATTAGTGATTTAATAGGTAATATAAATAAAACCATAATTGAAATTGGATCTATTTTAAACTCTACGATTCCAAGTATTAAATGTATTGAAGCATATATTGGAGCTAAAATAAGATATGCTGAAGCATTAGAAATGTTGAATAATGCTTTAAACGCTATGAGTAGTGGTGCTATATTAAATATGTATGACGGGTGTTTATATTATCTTGCATATTCAAGACAGAGAGCTATTTCAGCTAGGTCTTGGCTTGAATTTAATATAGCTGGAGTGTCTGTTAATCTAACCACCTTGATGAAGTCTTCATCAATACTTCTCTATGAAGCTCAAAGTGTTTTAGGCTATGTTTCCTCACTATATAGTGATATAGGACAATCCTCTCAAATTGTTAATAAAGCCTCTGAAATATATAATAAGGCAAAACAAGCATTCATATCTAGAGACTACTATTTAACAATTGGATACTCAATAGAATCAGTAGCATATTCAACAATAGCTATACATTTAGCATTTACAAGTAGTATTGAAGCAATTATTGATGCTTCATCATCTATTGCAAATAATGCTATCGGAAATGCTATTGAAGCAGATCTAGATCCGGTTTTATCTTTAAGCTATCTTGAACTTGCCCAGTCATCAGTAAGCAATACGGAGAAGCTATACTACTACATACTCTCAGCAACATACTCAAAAACGGCTCTCATAATATCGAGAACTACTAATACAACAGCTTCAATACCTATAGTTACGTATATTGGAGAACCAAATCCCCAAACATCAACTCCACATCCTAAAACATTAACTATAGTACAGAATAGTTTAAGTAGGGAAAGTATTCAGCAAATAATTACTGTAATTGCTATAATTCTACTAATTCTATCAATAGCTGTAGTATATTTATATTCACGATCTAAAAATACTTCTAAATAGATTAACTATTCTATGTAGAAAGCTATTCCTATCTGCTTTTATCTTTACTTCTCCATTATAGAAACCTATATGTGAAATCCTATTCTTCTCAATTTTTAATTTTCCAGCCTTATATAGTTCATTATTTCTCTTTAAATATGCTGTACTAAGTATAACTGTATCTTTACCAATTGATGTGAGTACTCCAATATATTCTACACCATCAACTGTTGTTAAATGTACAGTCATATCTCGAAAAATTGTTAAAACATCAAGAGAGGCTTTCCAATGTTTTTCCAATTCATATTCATTCATTTTCAAATTGACTTCTTCTTTAAATCCATGCCCCTTTAAGTGTGTTTTAAGAACAGTACTACTAAAACATGTAAAGCCACAGTATGGACATACATAACTTCCCTGCCTTCCCTCCATAAAATATTTAAAGCATTAGTAATATATAGGTTTCGATTAGTTTAATGATACTGTCAAGTTATTTTTAGGGGGCTTTGAGAAGCCGCTTTTGGAGGTGATCACCATTAGGTGGCTCCTCAAAGCCCTTGAGAATAGTGGTTTGTTAGGATTAATAGGTTTTCGCTCCAGGGTTAGGGCTGTTCTGCTATATGGCTGGCCTAAGCTATAGGGAGGTAACCTATGTTCTGAGAGTTATTCCATGTAGTCACGAGGCCGTAAGGCTTTGGTTAGAAGCTGGAACACGTGACCGTTAACGTTGGGGTTAAGCCTAGGTGTATGGTAGCCGTTGATGGGGCTAAGATTAAGGCTGATGGGGAATGATGATACGTATGGGCTGCTATAGATGTTGATACGCGTGAGCTTCTAGCCGTATGGGTTTCATGGCGGAGGAACATCCTCCATCAGAAGCCTTTCTGAGGAAAGTTCTGGAAGCATACGCGAACAAGCCCATTATCCTCGTTGATAAGGGTCCTTGGTATCCTGAGGCGCTTCAAGCCCTTGGGCTTGAATGGGTCCATAGAATCTTCGGTGAGAGGAACCGTATTGAACGATGGTTTAGAACTATGAAAGCCAGGACTAAGCGCTTCTTCAACAACTTCCCAATAAGGAAAAGCCTATCTTCAAGATAAAACTCTTCATAAGGCTCTTCATCCTATGGTACAACTTCATAAGGTCGCATCAAACCCTAGGAAGACCGCCAGCAATACCGATAACTTGACAGTATCAGTTTAATTCTCTGCATTTCCTCCTTAGCATTTAAACATAAATACAGAAACATTATATCTCTGAATGTATATAGAGGAAATAGCTTTACAGTATATAACATTCCTAGGTCTTACATCTAATAGTAGAATACTGTAAGAATTGTAGTTTCTTTAATTCTTACATAACATTTAAATGACTAAATTTAGTTTAGGCTTTAAACAATCTCAATTATTAATGCTTTACATTATCTTGAAACTAATATTCAGAATTATTTACCTGAAGCTAAATAAATTTAAGTATCTATTGTATCTTATTTATGTGAAAGCTGTTATTCTTGCTGGCGGTCAAGGTAAACGTTTAAGGCCAATTACTGAAACAATACCTAAACCTCTAATTAGAATTCATAGTAAGCCAATTATAGCTTACCAAATGGAGTGGCTTAAAAAATTCGGTGTTGAGGAATTCATAATATGTGTAAGTCATTTAAAGGAGAAATTTATTGAGGAGATTGGAAGTGGTAGAAGCTTTATGGTTAAGGTTGCATATGTTGTTGAAGATGAGCCTCTAGGAACTGGTGGTGGTTTAAAAAATGCTGAGTATCTTCTTAAGGGTGAGGAATTTTTCTATGTTGTAAATGGTGATGTAATCACAAATTTAAACCCAATAGAGCTTCTTAAAGTATTTGATAGCTCTACGGTAGGAGTAATTGCTCTTATACCTCTACCGTCTCCTTACGGTATTGTTAAGGTTAATAATGGTAATTTTGTAAAATCCTTTAGTGAGAAACCTCAAATATTAGATTACTGGATAAATGCTGGAGTTTATGTATTTAAACCAGATATTTTTAACTATCTACCCAATAAGGGAGATATTGAAAAGACAGCTTTTCCGCAGCTTGCACGTGAAAATAAGCTTAAAGCAGTTAAATATCATGAAGTAATATGGAAAAGTATAGATACACATAAAGATATTGAGGAAGTAGAGAAAATAATTAGTACTGGTTTAATATGTAGCTAAAGAATTATTAGTAATTCATTCATATATATTCTAATGGTCTATACTTTAAACTATTTTTAGTTTCCTTTATTCATCTCCATTAAGTATTGATAGAATGTTAAAATATTTTAATAGTTACTAACCAACTTCCTCAATAAATCTTTTGTATCTCTCTAAATCTTCTCTTTTAATACTTGGCTTTATTTTCTTTAAGGCTTCATTAAAGTCCTTTACTTCAACTTTTTCAGAATCTCTTCTTAATGCATTCATAGCTGCTTCGCGACATAATGCTTCAAGATCAGCTCCAGAATATCCATTAGTGTTTTTAGCTATTTCTTCAAGATCTACATTGTTTAAAGGCATATTTCTAGTATGTACTTTAAGTATTTGTAGTCTTGCATTTTCATCTGGTGGTGGAATATAAATTAATCTATCAAATCTTCCAGGTCTCATTAATGCTGGATCAAGTATTTCAGGTTTATTTGTTGCTGCTAGTACAACTATGTTCTCCATAGCTATAAGACCGTCCATTTCAGTTAGTAGCTGACTTACAACTCTTTCAGTAACTCCAGAATCTGAGTATCCAAATCCTCTTCTAGGAGCTATGGAATCTACTTCATCAATAAATACTACTACTGGAGCTGCCATTCTAGCCTTTCTAAATACTTCACGTATAGCTCTCTCACTTTCACCAACCCACTTACTAAATACTTCAGGTCCCTTAATAGATATGAAGTTCGCCTCACTTTCAGTTGCTACAGCTCTTGCAATTAATGTTTTCCCACATCCAGGAGGACCATATAATAGTACGCCTTTAGGTGGTTTTATCCCCATTCTCTTGAATTTCTCCGGCTTCTTTAATGGCCATTCAACCATTTCCCTTAATTGCTGTTTAACATCCTCAAGTCCTCCAACATCATCCCAATGTACTGCTGGAACTTCTACGTAAACCTCCCTCATAGCTGTTGGAATTATTTCTCTATATGCATTCATGAAATCATCCATTCTGACCTCCATCTTCTCAAGTATATGTTGCGGTATTCTTTTCTCCTCAAGATTTATTTCAGGTAAGTATCTTCTTAAAGCCTTCATAGCTGCCTCCCTACATAATGCCGCCAAATCAGCTCCAGTATAGCCATGAGTTATCTCAGCAAGATGTTTTAAATCAACATCCTGAGCTAGAGGCATACCTCTTGTATGTATCTGTAAGATTTCAAGCCTTCCATTCTTATCAGGAATTCCAATTTCAATCTCTCTATCAAATCTTCCAGGTCTCCTTAATGCTGGATCAAGTATATTCGGTACATTTGTTGCTGCTATAACAATAACTTGTCCCCTAGACTGTAAACCATCCATTAATGTTAATAGCTGAGCAACAACTCTCCTCTCAACTTCTCCATGAACCTCCTCCCTCTTAGGAGCTATCGCATCAACTTCATCAATAAACACAATGCTTGGTGCCTTCTCCTGTGCTTCCTTAAATACTTGTCTTAGCCTTTCCTCGCTTTCACCATAGAATTTACTCATTATTTCAGGTCCATTAATAGTTAGGAAGTTAGCATCAGCCTCGTTAGCAACAGCCTTAGCTAGAAGAGTCTTCCCACATCCAGGAGGACCATATAATAGTACGCCCTTAGGAGGCTCTATACCAAGTCTCTCAAAAAGCTCGGGATGTCTTAATGGAAGCTCAACCATCTCCCTAATTCTCTGTATTGCCTCTTTAAGCCCACCGATATCCTCATAAGTAACTCTTGGAACAACTCTAGCTTCTGTAGGCTTCTCCTCTATTTCAAGCTTAGTATCCTCCCTAACAATAACAACTCCTCCAGGTCTTGTTTGAACAACTGTTAAATGTAGTGTCTCACCCCCAAAAACCTGAATTGGTACGATTTCCCCAGCTACTATTGGTTTATCTAGTAGTTTATCTCTAACATAACTTATAAACTCATCATCAACATAGCTTAACCTAACATCAGTAGGAGCTAGGGAGATTACAGATGCATTTTTAACATCAGCTCTTCTAATTGAAACATACTCATTTAAAGCCACGCCTGCATTCTTCCTTAATCCTCCATCCATACGTATAATATTATCGCCTACCTCCCCAGAGCTTAGAGGCCAGGCAATAGCACATGTTGTCTTCTTACCCTTAATTTCAACAATATCTCCGCTACTAATATTAAGCTTCTCCATAACGTTATATGGAATCCTAACAATCTTCCTACCAACATCCCGTTGGTAAGCTTCACTAACAATTAACTTTACTTCTCCAGCCATACTGGAAGTAATAGGATAAGATCTTATAAGCTTTAAATAAGAACCTGAAATTACAAATATGAACTCTACGGTGTTCTTAATGGTTTAAGTATTGATGAATACATTTTAAGAGAGCCTCAATAGGATCCTCCATTTCCAATATTATCCTTCTAGCCTTAATCCTAAGTTTCCTCTTAACTTTAACTATATCCTCTGAAAACATCTTTTCAACATGATCTACAGCCTCGACTACAGAAGTCCTTTTAAGTAGCCCTAAATCTATTAGGTATTTATCAATTATTGTCGGCTCTGCTGGATAGCATGAAATTGTAGGTGTTCCTAGAAGTGATGATTCACAACTCATCGTTCCACCAGCACCTATAAAAACACTAGAATAGTATATGAGGCTCTGAGCATCTAGAACCCTATCAGTAATTATAATTCTATTCCCTTTACCTAATGTTAATCTATTAATAAGCTTACAGTATGCTTCTCTTTGTTCAGGATATCTTGGAATAACCACTACCTGTATACTACTAAGCCTTTCCAGAAGATCCCTTATTAATGGAGCTAAGTAAATATTTTTCAAGTCCACAATCCCAATAAGGTAGGACGCAAACGTTTCCTCAGGTCTTAATATGATTATTGGCTTACTCATATCCAACCCAAGAGCTTTTAGAACTGTCTTTTTAGGTTTAAATGTCTTAATCCATGCAATAGGATCCAGCGAATTATAGGATACTATATTCTCCCCACTTATCCCATATCTAACCCAAACATCCCTACTTATTATTGATGGTGTGATAAGCTTTGATGATAGTGGAAGAGTAAGTCTAGCAACGGCTTCAGCATTGGGCGTATCATTAACACATATATGTGGAATATTAAGTCCAAATGCTACTCTTGCAGCTTCAGGTGATGCGAATGAAACCGCTACTTTAGGCTTAAACCTGTAAACAACATCTGTAAGCTTTAAAATCCTCCTAGTACTAGCTAACAGCTTACCTATTAGTTCAGGTCCTCCATGTCTTCCAATAACTATGCTTTTAATCCTTCTTAACCTACATAACTGAAGCAATTCATAATATCTTCTAGATGTTACCAATACCTCACATCCATTCAGCTTCAACTTATTAATAGCCCTTTCAAAATATAATACATCCTTAGGGGCAACAAGATCAAACCAAACTCTACCCACAAACAATCTAAATTCTAGTAGTATATATTTTGATTGCTTTAATCAAAAACGTGTTATAATGAGGAATCAATGAATAAACAAGATACTTGAGTAGAAAGTTTACTATAGCTTCAAGCTATTTTTCATTCAAGTTATTTTACTATGTTTAGTAGTTTAAGCTTACCATATTACAAATTAATACCGACCTAATAGTAAGCTTTATATTAGGCTATATAGATTTCTGCTTGGTAGGTGTTATGATTCCAGATAGGATGTAGTGAGGATCTTAAAATATCTGTTATCGGTTGTGGTAAGATTGGGGAAGCTCTTGTAAAAGGCTTTCTTAAACATCTACCAAATAGTAGATTTATAGCTACTGCCCGTTCCAAGTCTAGAGTAGACTATATTAGTCATTTTCTAAACATTGAAGCTACAAGAAACAATAGGGAGGCTGTAGGGAAATCCGGTATTATAATATTAGCTGTAAAGCCATTACAGATTCCAGCTGTAGCTAGAGATATTAGTGAATTCGTAAACGGTAAAATACTTGTATCTGTGGCTGCAGGTGTATCTATTAGTAGCCTTATGGAGATGTTTCCTGGTGCAAGAATTTTCCGTGCGATGCCGAATATAGCTGCTAAGGTAAACTCATCATTTACGGCTATATCTCCAGGTCCTGGAGTTAGCGATAAGGATGTTGAGGCTGTTTATGAATTGTTCAGGCTTGTCGGTGAATGTATTGTTGTTGATGAGTGTTTGATGAATGCTTTAACGGCTTTAAATGGTAGTGGTCCAGCATATGTTCTTTTAGTTCTTGAAGCACTTAAAGATGCTGGCTTAAAGATAGGGTTACCTGGTGACTTAGCTCTTAAAATATCAGCATATGTAATGCTTGGTACAGCTAAACTTATTCTTGAGCTTAATGAACATCCAGCTAAAATACGCGATCTCATAACAACTCCTGCAGGAACAACAATAGAGGGGCTATTCATACTTGAAAAATACAGATTGAAAGCAGGCATAATGGAGGCTTTAGAAGCATCTATGAGGAGAGCGGAGAAAATATTTCTAGATATTCAGAAAGCAGTTAATACCCATTAATTTCCACCAATTTTTATAAGCATCTTAACTAACTTAGTTCTGGTGCATTTAAATTGAGGAATCATAGTATTTCATTAATTCCATGCTTGATCTCAGCCTTTCTTGCCTGGAGAACTATCTTTCAGCTTGATTTACCGTTTGGGCTTGAAGACCACGTTATACAGCTTATATTCCTAACGAAAAGTATTGAGTATAGCCTATTTAGCCCAATTATACTTCTATCATCTATCTTTCTAAGATTTTACAATTTAATACTATCAATTAAGCTTACCGTAGCTCTACTCTACTCATTAATACCATTATCAATGTACTTCCTTACGTATAACCTGTTTAAGAGCAGATCTACAGCTTTAATATCCGCCTTCCTTACATCAACTCTAACAATAAACCTGCTAAGCACACCATTAAAATATGTTAGCGAAATTCCATTATTCTTATTACTACCAGTATTATTAATATCTCTCTATAAATTACACGCTTCAAGATCTAAACACTATATAGCTGTATTAATAGCTACATTATTGTTAATGTTTCTATCCAACTTAAAAATATGTTTTCTAACATCAGCTATTTTAACATTACTTATAGTTTATAATTATAGGAAAAGCTTAATTCTTCTTCCAAGCCTTATTTTAAGCTATATCTTCACAATATATTATAGCCTAACTAATAAGTTAATAATAGAGCCTCCAAATCTAAATATGCTCAACCCATTAATAATACTAGCTACTATCTCCACTATAGCTGGAATGTATTTAGCTTTTAGAAGCTATAGAAATACCCTACCATATACTGTAATTCCACTAATATCAGTAATTATACTTCTTCCAATTACAATTAATCATCTTCTACTTATTCCAGCCATACCGTTAATCTCACTTCTATCCACCCTTCATAGAGGATCTATTCAGAGTATTAGGGTTATGGATGATGTTTATGAGGTAAATATTGATTTGGATAGATTAACACCAATACTTCTAATCGCAATCCTCATATTCTCCTCAATATACAATACATATGTTTTCACATCATCTTACAAATTGTATTCTAGTGAGAGTTTACGTATACGTGAATTATCTAGAGAAATTAGGGATTTAATTCCTATAGGTAGCCGTGTTATTGCTCCATTAAATTTATCCGTATGGATTGAGGCTTTAACAGGCATGGATATGTTGAGTATTTATAGTTACGATATTGATATGAATACAATAACATCAACAAACCATAGGCTTATGAATAGCTACATTATAGTTGATGATACGAATCCAATATCATATCAATACACATCTAAAGTTAAGGTCTATGATGGTTATGAATATATAAATTTAATTTCCGTTAATGATGGTGAAATATCATTATCAATATCTAATAATACAATAAATCTTCATAATAGCTATATTATTGATGTTTATGGAAATGAAACCAGCGATTTCCTCCTATTAACGACAATTTATAAACATCCATTACTAACCGTAAAAAAGGTTGAATCCTTAAGTAAATGGAGTCCAACATTAAGCATTACATACTCAGCAAATACTAGCTCTACATTAAGAATTGAAATACCATTAGTGGTCCATGGTGATTTTGAGCTACTAGTTGAAGACGGTAACATTATGATAATGACGGGTAAACATACGGTTAGTTTAATGGTTAGATCCAGCGGGAATGTAGATGTTAAACCTTTGGGTAACATACTTAACATATCATCCACCTCAGTAAAACCTCTAGATATCGAGATTATACTAACAATTTCATCAGCTAGGAAATCACAGTATAAGCCGTGGATGGGATCCTTAAGAAGTTTACTGAGGGATCTTAATATTAGCTATATAGTTGATGAAAAGCCAAGTAGCTTTCTTAAGCAGCTTCAACGTAGAGAAATAATACTTGTAGGTAACGTCTCAGTAAAGATAGTAGGTTCTAGAAATGGAATTCAATTTATTCAAGAAGTACCGGAGAGCAGAAGGATAGAAACTAGTGATTTTATAGTTGCTAGGAATGTACTTAATAATAGTATAGTTTATGATGTGAAGTCTAAGAACTCCACGTTAAATTTTATAATATTAAGCTATGAAGTAGCATTAAGTAGCTTAAAAAACTGGATAATTAAAGATAATAGAGCTATTTACGAGTTTAGAGATTTCAGTATCGAAGTGTTTTTCAGTAATGGCTTCCATACGGATATAGTATTTAACCATAAATATTCTAGGTTAAGCGTTTCCGTTATGGTGCCGCTTAGCCAGAGGGACAACATCCTCAGCATATATTTTAGAGGTTTGAATACAGATATTATTGTTAGAGAGGATGAGGATGGTCAAGTAATGCTATATACACATGTAGGCTTTCTGGAAATGCTTGATTTTAAGGGGAAAACAAACTACATAATTTACAGAGTGGTATATGGTGAATAGATATCTAGAAAATATATTGATATTGTTTTCACTATTGCTTCTCTATATAACTTTACAATTTATTCAGCTATCATCACTATGTATGATTATTGGAGTTTTAATATTTATTGTTATTCCAGGTGGGGTTTTAACCAGAATTCTTAATGTAAATG
>Ga0209394_1001081_pt1 | contig 17335 bp, 17 predicted proteins | sample JNZ201metaG_FD_184122 | JGI IMG/M metagenome (GOLD analysis project Ga0209394, IMG submission 184122) | Hot spring microbial communities from Jinze hot spring, China to study Microbial Dark Matter (Phase II) - JNZ 20120812A (SPAdes) (version 3) ... | reverse complement strand
CTCCTCCCCCTCCACCCCACCCCTGATAGAGCTAGCGGCAGCTCCACATTCTCCAAGACTGTTAGAGTAGGTATAAGATTGAAGAACTGGTATACGAAACCTATATAGCGTAGCCTAATATCAGCCCTATCCCTATCGCTTAGAGATCTGCAATCCCTACCGAAAACCCTCACCCTACCCCTATCAGGATTATCGAGCAATCCTAGAATCCTTAATAGAGTAGTCTTACCTACACCAGATCTACCTCTTATAGATATGAAATCCCCATCGTAAACCTCTAGATACACACCCTTCAAAACCTCCACCCTATCGTAAGCCTTCCATACATCTACAAGCTCAGCTACGATACTACTAGACGTAGATCCACGCCTCCGGGTTAGAGTATACTAGATCTAGATATCCGAGTCTATCATACACCGTTTCACCAAGGTATACGCTACAGCCGCCGTAAAGCACATACCCTACTGAAAGCATATCGCTATACACTACTAGGATACCAGGCTTAACCTTAGATAAACCTAAAAGGTATCTTAAACCTCTCAACACATCAACATCCAGACCCATATACATAGAAGCTAGGTAACCCATCTTAACATCGCATAACACCAGCCCGCTATCTATGCTAGAAGCTATATAGCGTATAGATCTATACTCGTATCCTTTATAAAGCCAGAAGTACCCCATATAGCGCTCCTTCAACCATATCGATGCATAGTAATCGTGTATACTAGAGGATAGGAGTATAGCTGTATAGATAGCTAGCATAACCCTAGCGAAGACTATCCTAAACCCCCTACCACCCATAGATCTATAAGCTAAACATAAACCTGAAGCTACTAGTATAGAAAGAGGCGGCCATACGAAGTTTATCAATCTATAAGCTAGGATCGATCCTATACTAGATCCACCGAATATAGAGTATGCCTCCAACCCTAGTATAGATGATATCCATAAAGCTAGGATCCTATGCCATCCATAGCCTCTACCATACTCGAAGCCTAGGATAGCCATCTGCGAAGCTAACATAAACGGTGTAGCATAAAGCATATAGTATACCGGCAGCTTCGGTAAATCCTCCAAAACCTGTCTAGCCGTAGGTATATACGCAGCTAAGATAACCATAGCCATAGCTGCTAGGGATAGAGCGAACACACCTCTACGAGACGATACTATAGGCCTACTAGATAAGTATAGAGCAGGGATTAAAGCTAGAATCTGATACGAAGCTACCGAAGCTATATCCTCGATAGCTACAGTAACTCTTAAACCTCTATAAGCGTATAACCAGAAGTATAACCATAACACTATAGCGTAGATGATGGTGTATGAGAGCTTCTCAAAACTTGTATAACCCCATAGGATATAATCGTATAATTCGGAGATAGCTATACTAGATACGATCGATAGATACACTATCGATGTTAGATGATGGGATAAAGCTAAAGCTATAGATGATAATATGAATAGTACGATCCTAGAATACATGTTTCTAAACCTATAGATGTATAGCAGGATTAGGAGTATGTAGATAGGGTTAGCATAGGTCTCCTTAGTAACACCAGCTGTAAGTATAGAGTATGGATACGAGGATGCTAGTATCAAGGAAGCTATAAACGCTAAGCCCCAATCACCTGTTATAATCCTCACTAGGATATAGAATATAGGTATGGATAGAGCTGAAGATAACGGTACACCAATCCTAACAGTATCGAATACATCTAAGCCTAGTATACGCGATAATACTACGCTATAGAGTGTACTAGCAGGCCAGTAGCTATTATACCCATCGAATAAGGTATCATCACGTAGATCTACAGGTGTAAGCTTAGATAGAATCTCTGTATTACCTAGTATAGGCCATGCATCAGTAGAGAATGGGTAGCCCGATAGGATCGTAGGATATAATCTCAGAAATACAGCTATAGCTAGAGGTAGTAGTATAGCTATCCTCCTCAACCCATCCTCCCCCAAGCTATAGAGATCATAGCTAGAATCATATTAGATACTATAGAAGCTAACAGTATGATAGGATCGAAGCTTACAGATACAGTATATGATAGGATTCTAAGAGTATCGTAGTACTCCATAAGCTCTACCAGAGCTAGGGCTAGGATCGAACCTATAAGCGATGATAATACTATGTATGGCATAATCTTCAAGAATACATCTATCCTAACATCTAGCATCGATAATCCTAGAGATCTAAGTATACTAAGCTCAAACCTATGCTCCTCTACAAGGATCTTGAAAGCTACTATAACCGTTAGAGATGAGAATATGATAGTAGATAGGGATAGGAGTGTTATAGTCCACCATGTCAATCCATATGATTCGATATACCTCTCCATAAACCCTCTAATAGTCGATATACCTATAGAGCCTATACTCGTAGATATATATGTATATCTAGGAGGCTTAGATTCGCTACGATCAGATCCATCTACGACACCTATCATAGAAGCTAGCCTATCGGTAAACCCTTCTAAACTCAGCCTAGACCCATCTATCCTAACCCTGAATAGCGTAGCATAATCGTAACCGATACCCCTAAGCCATCTACCCACATCTATAGGTACTATAAGCTCATCATCTAGAGCAGTATCGGAACGATATACAGCTTCAACCCTAACCTCACAATACCTATCCGATAACACTCCTAGAACCAGTAGCTTAACACCAGGTCTAATACCTAGCCTAGATGCAGCTCTAAAACCAGCTAGAGCATACGGGTAGCTATCTAAGCTAGGTATAGAACCATAGATTATATCTATACTCGTAAGCTTAAGGAAGTCATCCATGTATACACCCCTAGCTATCATAGGCTTATCATAGATCATGCATGGAGCTAGAACCTCCATACTAAAAGCTAGAACACCATCGATAGATGATATATAGTCGGCTAGCCTAGATGGTATAAGCCCTGTAAACGGTGTACTACTACCAGAATCGTATAACGCTACTATATCAGCAGCCTCACCTAGATAACCCGTATAGCATTTATAGAATCCATTCAGTATCGTAGCGGTAGTAGTTGATAGCATAGATACAGATACCACCACGACTATGATAGCAGCCCTAACCCTGAGATACCTGAATCCTAGAAGCCTAAACACCCTCATACATATCCACCCATAGACCCCATCCTAACCCAGCCGAGTATATGAGGCATAGATCCTAGTATCGATACGGTTACCGATAGGATGAATACGATAAGAGCATCGTATACGTTTAGGATAGGTGTTAGAGATATAGATGGATGTATCCATCCGATTATCCTAGAAGCTACCTGTACACCAGCTAAACCTATAGATAAGCCTAGCATAGATCCGATTATAGATGTTAAAGCTACATAGACTAGGATAGATAACGATACGGTAGCCCTCCCAGCTCCCAGATCCTTGATTATAGATAGCTCATAAGCAGATCCGGAGATCAAGCTCATAGAGGATATATACGATGATACAGCTAACACTATGTATACAGGTATAATCCATACATATAGGAATCTAGCTATCTGCTCACCTATACCATAAACATATTCGCCTATCCTACGAGTACCGTAAACCCTAACATCCAAAGGTAAAATCCTAGATAGCTCTAGGAGAGCATCATCCACACCAACCCCAGGTTTAAACCTAAACTCTACCATAGATAACCTATCGAATCCTAGAATCTCAGCTAAACCCATAGGAGCTATAACCTCATAATCACATTGAGAATTAGATCTAGCTAAACCAGATACATACACATCTATACTCCTAGATCCAAGGATAATCCCAACCCTATCACCAACCCTTATAGAGTATAATCTAGCTAGAGATACACCTACCAAAACCTCGCTACTACATGCAGGAACCCTACCCTCAACCCTAAGATCGATAAGCTTCGAGTAGCTCTTCAAATCATCTACGAATCTAAGATGTATAGGATAACCCCCATCACCTAGGGATAGTATAGCATCATCCACAAACCCCTCGACCACTATCAAACCTATATGATCGAATCCTCTAAGAACCTCTACCACACCAGGATCTAGAATACTATCAGATAGAGCCGACCCCTGCAGCACCAGGTATAAACCCCCGGTATCCTCAACGCTAGATAGATCTTCGAGATACATCCTAAACGGGTAGGATAAGGATAGAGTAGCTACAGGTAGAGCTACTAGTAGAGCTGTAGAGAATACGTATAGGAGGGTTTCACCCCTCCTAAGCATCATCCTAACTATAAGGCTATACAAACCCTACCATATCATCATGAAGATTATCGATCTTAAAACCCTTACCATCATACTAGAAGCTAGTATCTAGCCGTTATATAGCTAGATACGAGTATCAGTACACCCCCGATAACCAATCTAGTAGTCGGTATCTGACCGAGGAATAGGGTACCGAATACTGCTACACTCAAAGGTTCGAGATAGGTTAAGATTATAGCCTTCTGAGCCTCTATCAAACCTAAGCCGTGGAAGTATAAGGTTACGGCGAACGATGTATTGAATAACCCTATCAAGAGTAGTAGAGGTAGATAACCTACATCTACGATTATACTCTGAGAGCCTAGGTAGACGAGTATTAGTAGGATTATGGATGTGAATAGGTATGTATAGGATGCTAGAGTATAGCTTGAACATCTACCCCTAACCATCTTAGATGTTACCACGAACATAGCATAGAATAAGCCTGATAGTATCCCATAGAATACACCGAGGATATCGATGCACCCCCCACCCATCCTCTCAGAGAGTATAACGATAACCCCTGCGATAGATAGAGCTAGGGAGATTATAGTCGATAATCTAATCCTCTCCCTAAGGATTAGAGGAGCTAGGATAGCTACGAATACAGGTGCTAGATAGTTTAGTAGAACAGATACGGCTATAGGTATAAGCTTCATAGAGTAGAATAGTGTACCCCAACCTAGAGCGTTCATAGAGCCGTTGAATAATAGTATCCTCCACTCCATAGCAGCATCTATGAACTCCCTCCTCCTAAATATGAGAGCTAAGGGTATAGATACCATGGTAGCGATTAAAGCTCTATAGAAGGCTATAGCTAACGCATCAACCCCGATCAGGTTAACTATAACACCGTTAGAACCCCAGATGATAGCGGCAACCCCGATCGATAGAAACCCGGCTATACTACTAGATCTCCTACCCAAACCTAGCCGAACCCTCGATACCTAATCCTACAATCCGATCATAGGTTTAACACCCACCCTAACATTCAACCTCCTCAACGCAGCTATAACAGCCCTATGCGATAAATACATCCTGTAAGCCTCCTCAAGATCCCTAGCATCTATCCAAGGCTTACCAGGCGTTAACACAGTTAGATCCAGCCCCCTCCTGTAAGCCTCCTCAGCTAGATCGATTATAAACCTAGAATCGCATACAGATACACCTACATATACAATCCTACCATCAGATCCCCTATACCCTATGATACGATCTATAGATGTAGCCCTCAATCCTATAAACCCTGTTAGCTCATCTAAACCAAGCCTCCTAGCTATATCAGCTAGACTCCTATAGCCTAGAGGCTCTAGATACTCGTAGATATCCCAACCCATAGATTCTACGAATCCTAGGATATAGCGTAGGGAAGCTTTCAAAGCATCTATAGGATCCCCAGATACAGATCTATCCACTACATCGTATCCATCCTTAATCGTTAAAGTTACGGTAAGACCAGCATTCGTTAAACCTATAATCGTAGATAGTAGTAGACTAGAAGATTCATCACCAGTTAAACCGCCTAAAACCCTCCTATCATAGACTACATGCACACCACCAGCTACATCCTCTAGATACTCTTTAACCATAAGCTTAGATAGCCTAGCAGTAGCCTTCCAATCTACAAACCTTATAGGATCACCTGGGGTATACTCCCTAGATTCTAGATACTCACCTCCATAGCCACGCCTCCTACCAGGCTGAACACCTGTATAACTAGCTAAACCAGCTTCCAGAATCCTTAAAGCTTCGATTATCAACGGTAGAACCCTAGGATAAGCTTTAACCTCTAGATCGAAGGGTATCCATCCATAAGCCTCTAGAAGCCTCAACCTACTATACAATCTAACATTAACCCTAGATACCCTATAGGATCCAGCTAGCCTAGGCTCAACCCTAACCCTAACATCCACCGATCCATCTAGATAGCTAACCCTAACGATAGATATCCAATTATAATCGAAGCTATACTCAGCATAGTTACCTAACCCTGATGGTAGGCTTATCCTAGCATCGAATTCACGTCTATCACCAGCTCTCAACCTCATAGATAACCTCCTAGGCTCTATAGATGTATAGGTAAGCCTCCTAGTATATAGCGTAAGGCTTAGAGTATCGTAGGCTAAGACCGTGATCATCAAGATGGATATGGATGCTAGTATAGGATCGAACGATACTATCGATAAGGATAGAACTAGTATGATAGCTACTATCAGTCTTAAACCCCTACCTGTAGGCTTCAAGATTTAGGAACCTCAACCTCTCCCAGAACCCTATCTACTATAGATCTAGGAGTTACACCCTCAACCTCATACTCAGGTTTAACCCTAATCCTATGAAGCAAGACTATAGGAGCTATAAGCTTAACATCATCGGGTATAACATAGCTCCTACCATCTATGAATGCTAAAACCCTACTACCCTTATACATCCATATAGATGCTCTAGGACTAGGACCGTAGATAAGCTCCTCCATACCCCTAAGCTTCCAAACTATATCGAGTATATATCTCCTAACAGATTCAGATACATACACCTTCCTAACCTCACTCGTAAGCCTAGATATATCCTCTGGTGAAGCTACCGTTTCAAGCTTAGGTTCAGGAGTTTTCAAACCCACATCCTCTATATAATCTATCTTAGAAATTATCTCCTCCTCCCACCTCCTATCAGGATATCCTAGCTGAACATTATAAGCAAACCTATCTATCTGAACATCCGTAAGCTGATAAGTACCTGAAGCTCCGTAGGGCATCTGAGTAGCTAGAACAAGAAAGGGTTTAGGTAGAGGTATACTCTCACCTTCTATAGTAACCTGCTCCTCCTGCATAGCCTCTAATAGAGCAGATTGAGTTTTAGGCGGAGCTCTATTAAGCTCATCTATCAATACGATATTAGCGAATATAGGGCCATACCTAACCCTCCAGCTAGAGGTAGACATATCATAGTATACCGTACCGATAATATCTGCAGGTAGGAGATCAGGGGTCATCTGAACCCTTCTAAAACTCCCACCTATAACCTTAGCGAAGCACTTAGCCATCAAGGTCTTACCAGTACCTGGAGGACCCTCCAAAAGTATATGACCACCAGATAATACAGCTACTAGGAGAGCCTTCATAACGCCACCCATACCTATCACAACCTTAGATACCTCGCTCATTATAGATTCTATCAGCTCGATCGAAGATTTCAACCCATATCCCTCCTAACCTTCTCGATTATAACTCTATCCCATCCAGGATGCCTATTTAACAATTCCTCAACCTCATCCTTAACCCTCCTAGAAACTATCCTAATCTTGAATATAGCGTAGATAGATAGAGCTATGATAGTATACCTAGACTCTGGTATAGATAGAACGTATAGTATAGAGCCTAGACTAACCTTAAGGATAGAGTGGATACTCGGAGCTGTATGAGATACATCTAGATAGACAATCCTACCAGATAGAAGCCTATCTAGAAGCCTAAGATTACCATCATAATCTAGCATAGAGTTTATGAATACACTAGAATCCGATATAGCTAAAACCATACCTAAACCAATCCTACAAGATACGGCTACAGGAAACGGCCCGGTAGGCTCACCCCTACTCCAAGATAGATCGTAATCGAGATCTAGGAAGCTGAATGAGCTTGAGTAAGCTATAACATCGAAGCCGACACCCTCGATGATGGTAGCATAGTTGAATCTAACACCCTCAACCACATTATCGAAGCCATCAAGCCTCACATCTATAATCCTAGGAGCAATCCTACCCCTCTCCATGAATAGTGGATCTACTAGTAGAGATCCGTTAAACCTGAAACCTAGATCGAGACCCTCTAACAGTGTATTAGCGTAACCGAAATCATCCATAACCAGTAGTATACCACCAGATGATACGAATCTACCTACAGCCTCAACCTCCCATCTATCGAAGCTTCTAGAAGGCCCAGCCACAACTAGAATAGATCCAGCCGGGTCAACCATACCTAGGAATCTAAGATCATCCACAACCTTAGCGTTAAACCTCTCGTATAACCTAGATAAGCCATTCCAGAACGGGTTTCTAGGATCGAAATCATCTATAGGAGGCATAAGATACGCTATAGATAGGAATACTATAAACCCAGCTAGAACGCCTAGGATAGCGATACCCTTAGCCAAACCCTCCACCCCCGATCAAGCTTCTAAGCCTATCTAGGATCATATAGGCTTCACCTAGATCGATCTCCAACCCTCCATAAACTCTAAGCTCATGGAGGAGGGTTATACGCTTGAATAGATCTAGAGCATCACCGAGCATACCAGAAACCATACATAGATACTCTCTAGCTGTATAGCTAGGCTTAGCTTCAACACCAGTATAGGCTTCCACAACCTCCACAGCTTTGAGATAAACATCTACTATACCTATCCTAGCCTCCTCCAATCCACCCTCGGCTACAGGTTTTTCAATTATAGGCTTCGACTTCGCGATCACATGGATCCCAGCTCGATGTTTCACATAGCTAGAAGCTATATAGGCTAGGATTACCGATACGAAAGCTAACGGTATAGGTAGGGTTAGAGGGTTAACTACATACAGCTCTACACGTGTAGATAAGCTTCTATACCTAGGATCATACGGATGTATAGATAACTCTATACTATAGGAGCCTGTAAGCATAGTTAAAGGTATATGTAGATCGATTTCGAAACCGCCATCCGCGTATATAGATGTGGAAGCCCATATAGATGATATATCAACATACGCTCCTACAGGTATACCTCCATATGTTAGCTTACCCATAACCCTAACGGTAGATCCAGCTAACACCATACTGGGAACTGTAAACTCTAGATCTATAGGTCTACGTGAAACCCTAACCTCTACATATGCGGAGGTAGGGCCGTAGATATCCATAGGCTTAGACCTAGCTACTATACGATACACACCCTCATCTATACCTGAAGGTATAGATAGCTTCAGCTCGAATCGCCCATCAGCATAGATCATAGGCTCTATACGTTTAGATAGAAACTCTACGTATACACCTATATCGCTAGGATCTATACGACCATACACCTTGAAGGTATCTGTAGGCTCTAGTAGACTATCATCCACGTATAACTCTAGGATAGGCTTCAAGTATAGTATCCTCAACCTCTCTACGTTAGATCTAGATGGAAGGTATAAACCTACATCGCTACCCCTAGGATAGTAGGATGCATAAACATAGACCTCATCCACATATACGTATGGAACCATTAGATCGTATGTGAATAATCCTGTAGAACCAGTCCTAACCGTATAGCTATATCCTGCAATCCTAATCTCCAACTCCCTATCGGGTAGAAGCCCACCATCCTTCACCGATAGCATACCAGTAACCCTAACGGTAGATCCAACCCAAGCCTCGCTGCTAGATAGTATAAGAGTTATCGATGTAGGCTTAGCTTCAGGTAGATCCTCGATAGATGATAGGATAGATCTAAGCCTATCATAGTAGTAGCCTATCCTATCCTCCAACCCTTCTATACTCCTATAGATCGGTAGACCAATCCTCCTAGAAACTTCTACAGCAGCTATGTAAAGCTCCCTATACGTTACGTTAGCTTGCCAAACCGATCTAAACCCATCATCTATCATCTCTATAGCTCTAGATCTATCACCTATCCTAACCCTATCCTCCATCAAGGATAAGATTATATATGTCTCGTTAAGCCTACGAGCTACGGTATCCAGTAGCTCGTTAAACCTAGAGTAGATGTATCTTAGATCGCTAGGTATATAGATAGCGTAGGATTCAGCTATCCTCCCGATAGCTTTACCAAAATCCTCCACGGATATCAATCTCACTATATCCGTATAGATGTTGAGGAGTATAGATGGAAGCCTCTCCTCAGATACCTTAGATAGATCTACATGTCTAGGTATATCGGTAACCGAAGCTATGAATAGGGGTGATAGTATGAGAGCTAGGGTAAGGTATAGTATAATCCTAGTATAAGATAGCATAACCTAGAACCTCCATAACCCTTAAAACAACTATAATCGAGAATACTGCTAGAAGGATCACAGCTATAGGATCCAACCGTAGAATCCTCCTAGGCTTGAATAGAGCTAGGCATAGATAGTATTCAAGCGTATACATGGATATATATACATCCAGCCTATACTCGTGTAGAGCTGATAGTATAGGTACGGTTATAGTAGTGAGTATCGCTAAAACTATATTGAAAGCTAAGCTCCTATCCATCAGCTATACACCTCTAGGATAGCTATACGTCTACCATCAACATCATCCTCAGAAACTATAGATACAGGTCTACCAGTAGCTAAAGCTATAGCTGAAGCAGCTATACAAGCTTCTAGAGAACCTAAAGTCTTAGCAACCCTACCAGATGGCTTAGGAGATCTAGGATTCCTAAACTCCACAGTATACCTACCACAAGATTCTACTATAGATACAGATTCGCATAGCCCTGCTAGATCGATTAGCATATACTCGATCATAGATTCCACACTACCCATAGACTCCAAGCTTAGTAAGCTAGATGCAGGGCTAGGTATAGCTAGATAGGTGTATCCTCCATTATCGAATATAAAACCCCTAGGCTTATCCACACTCGGAGGTCCACTACCGGATAAGGGTATATAGACGTAGATCCTACGATCACTACAAACCATGTAGTACCCCCTAGACTCTACGCTAAGCCACTCAAGTATGAACTCGATAGAAGCTAGAGACTCCTCTAATAAACCCCTAACAGCTCTAGGAGTTACAGGATTCACAGGTGTTATCAGCATAGAGGATCCTACTATTATAGCAGATATACCTACAGCCGTTAACGGTATGTTAGCTAGTATGGTATACGATAATGTAGAGAATACTAAACCAGATAAAGCTATACATAAGCCTGCTAGATTGAATCTATCCATCGCCTAAACCTCTACAAACCCTCACCGATCTACTCTAAACCTAGATGCTATCTTAAACATTTAAAATCTTAACCTCTGATAGATTGTTAGAGCTAGGCATATAGGGGTTAACTATACCTGGTAGATCGGAGTGGATAGCATAGTATGAGCTGGATACTAGATGAGGAGGTTCTAGCAGTATTAGCAGCTATACTAGTAGTCTCGATAACATTCGTAGTAGCCTATACGATAAGCTATGGTAGGGTTGTAGAGCCGTTCTCAGAACTTGGGATACTAGGATCTAAGGGTAGGATAGGCGATTATCCTAGAGAGGTTCTAGCTGGTCAACCATTCCTACTCAACGTATATGTAGGTAACCATGAGGGTAGGGCTACATTCTACAAAATCCTAGTTAAACATGTATACGATCCGAGGATATCGCCACCGATACCTGTAGATCCCATCCTAGAGGTTAGAACGATACTACAGCATAACTCCTCTCGTATAATACCGGTTTGGATAACGCTCTACGAACCCGCTGCTAGATCTAGGCTTATATTCGAGATGTGGGTTTACAATGAATCTATAAACGCATTCTCCTATAATGGTAGATGGGGTCAGCTATGGATAAACGTATCCAGTATACCATTCATAGAGCCTCCCAGGAGGATAGAGGGTGGGATCTTAAGCAGGTATATCGAGGATAGGCTCGTAGAAGGTTATAGATCTATCAGGAGAGCTGAGGAATCTGGTGGAGATATATCCGATATGGTTAGATTAATAAACGAAGCTATAAGCCTAGCTGAGACTGGTAGGGAGGATGAAGCTGATCGTATAATCGATATGATCCTATCTATGGAGCCTGAGATATCTAGGATAGGTTTAGAACGTAGATGGATTAATACAGTCTATACAGCTATAGCCTTCGCATCCGCGGCTTCGATAATAGGGTTAAGCATATATCTTAAGGATAGGGTTTGGCTATGGTGGGTTAAGCTTCATAGGGATTGGAGGCTAGCATACATAGGAGGGGATTCTAAGCTTGAAGGTTTAGATAGGGTTATCGTAGATAGGGTTAGGAAATCTAATGGATGTATAGTAGGAGATATAGTATCATCACTGAACATGAGATATAAGCCTACTATGATAGCTAAAGCTATACATAAGCTAAGCTTAGATGGATATATAAGACTCCTAGATCCTAATCCACCTAGAAACCTTCTAAGATTCGCTTTATCCAGGTATAACCTAGGCTCTATAATAGCATCCACCCTTATACTAGTATGCATACTATGCGTATACATATCAAACCTATCCCAAGCGATAGCTATCCTAAGGATAATGCTAGGCTCCATATTCGTACTATTCATACCAGGATACTCTCTTATAGAAGCTCTATACCCTAGGAGAGAGGATCTATCACCATTAGAGAGGCTAGCATTATCCATAGGGCTTAGCCTAGCTATAGTACCGCTAGTAGGTTTAGTACTAAACTATACGCCATGGGGGATTAGACTAGATCCAACCATAATAGCTCTATCCATAATATCCATAACCCTCCTATCAGTATCATCATATAGGAAGTTTAGAATCCTAGAGCTAAGGTATACCGGTAGTAACGATAACCTAGGGAAATCTAGGAAAGCTTAAGCATATAGCAATTCTATATAGGTTAGGGATCTATTTGAAGATATTAGTTACGGGTGGAGCCGGCTTCATAGGCGGTAACCTATCCATATACTTGGAGAATAGGGGTTATGATGTAATAGCTATCGATAGCCTTGAGAGAGCTTCTAGCAAAGGTTTATTAGAGGATTATGGTGTAAAACTTATAGCTTTAGATCTTAGATCATCTACAGATATACCTAGAGCTGATATCATAATCCATGCAGCTGCTTATATAGATGTAGATGAATCCTTCAGGAAGCCCTACGAGTATATCGTTAACAATACAGCTGTAACGATGGCTATAGCTAGGAAAGCCCTAGACTATAATGCTAAGCTTATCTATCTAAGCTCAGCTGCAGTCTACGGCGAGCCTAGATATATACCTATAGATGAGGATCATCCTAGGGAGCCTACATCACCATACGGTTTGAGTAAGCTTATGGGTGAGCAAGCTGTATCATTCTATGGTAGACTCGGTCTTAGATATGCTATATTAAGATTATTCAACGTTTACGGTCGATATCAGAGCGTATCCTATACAGGCGTAGTATCAAGGTTTATCGAAAGAGTTAGAATGGGTAAGCCTCCCATAATCTATGGGGATGGATCTCAAACCAGGGATTTCATACATATAAGCGATCTACTAAAGCTTATAGAAAGGGTAATCGAAGTAGATGCTGAAGGTATATATAATGCTGGAAGCGGGGTTGAAACTAGGATAGTAGATCTAGCTAAGCTAATCCTAAAACTTGCAAACCTAGAACTAGAGCCTATATACATGGATGCGAGGATAGGTGATATTAAACGTAGCTGTGCAGATATTAGGAAAGCTAGATCTCTAGGATGGAGTATAGAGAAAGCCGTAGAGGATGGTTTAAGAGAACTCCTATACAGCTAATCTATAATCTAATCGTTGCGTAAGATTTAAAAAGCATAACATATATCATCTTATTGTCGCTATCGATGATCATAGACTTTGATACTCTTCGAAAATCATGGGTTAGGGGGTTGAGGAATGGTAATATTAAACTCATCTCCCCTATACAAAGAGGATTCTATAAAGCTTGTATGGTATACGCTAAGATTAGAGGATTCATATCCTCAAATAGGCTGATAGAATACCTATACAAGATTATAGATATCCTAACACAATCCCCGAAGATTATAGCTTTGAGAACCGGTTTAAGAATAGCTATAGATATGTTATCAAGTCGTACGATAAAACTATTCCCTATAGTTAGATCATGGATATCAGATTGGAGGTATATAGAGTATCTAGGATTCATGAGTTTAGGAGATTCTACAATATTCCGCTACATATGCTAGGGATACCCTATCCACGCATCCCATCTACACTGGTTACAGGTAGGGTTTAGCTACGCCTGAACCTGCTCTACACTTCTCCGTAATATTTGCAGTATTAGCTCCTAGACTTAGGATTAGAAAAACTCTACTAGTATCGGCTACAACCCTCCTACCTGATCTAGATATACTACTCCACATCCATAGATCTATAAGTCACTCCATCATCGTATCATGTTTAGCATGGATACCTATACTCCTATCACTCTACATCTTCAAACGTAGATACTTTACTATAGGCTTCCTATGCTTCCTAGCTTTCCTAAGCCATCCATTAATAGATTGCTTCCAAACCTATACACCTATACTCTACCCGGTATTGGATAGATCGTTATGGGTTAGGATAGATGGGGGTGTACATGTATCCCCAGGCTCTATAATACCCAGTATCTCGGTAGATATCGAATCTAAACCTACGATTTTCAAAGAATTCGAGGAGATGGATGCACCTATATTCACGAATGAAGGATTACCATTATCGATTATACTATTAGCTATACCGTTTATACTATCGCTTAAAAATCGGGGTGGATCTAGCAGTGGTATACGTATGCTAGATCATACACTAGATAATCAAGCTAACCTAGCAGATACAGCTATATCTAAAGATGATGTTACAGTAATACTACCAACTCTAAACGAGGTTGAAGCTATAGGTTTAGTTATAGATGAGCTTAAAGCTGAAGGTTATAGGAATATACTGGTTGTCGATGGATACTCCTCAGATGGCACTGTCGATGTAGCTTTAAGTAAGGGTGTTAAGGTTATCTATCAGCATGGTAGGGGGAAGGCTGGAGCTGTTAAAACTGGTATAGAAAATGCTAGTACACCATACATAGTCTTCATGGATGCAGATCATACATACGATCCTAGAGATATATCTAAACTCCTAGCCCATGCTGTAAACTACGATGAGATCATAGGCTTCCGTATAGATAAACGTAACATACCATTACTCAATAGGTTTGGTAACTGGATTATTACTAAAGTCTTCAATATACTAACCGGATCGAATTTATCAGATGTATGCTCAGGTCTATACATACTTAAAACTGAGAAGGCTAGGAATCTAGATATAGAGAGTGGGGGATTCTCTATAGAAGCTGAGATAGCTATACAGGTAGCATCCCATGGATCTATTACAGAAGTTCCCATAGCCTATAGGAGGAGGATAGGTAAACCTAAGCTACGCTCTTTTAAACATGGGTTAGAGATACTATCGACTATAATCAGGCTTGCAAGATACTATAATCCACCACTACTCATAGCATCAACTATGGCTTCAGCTATAATACCTGGGCTAGCTATATACCTATGGGTTATATACAGGCTTCTAGTATACGGGGTATGGCATTCAGGCTGGGCTCTACTAGCAAGCGTACTAGTGATATTCGGAGGTCAGGGATTGATACTATCTATGATAACGCTTTTGATGAAGAGGATGGAGAGACGTATAATACGTATGATAGAGGGGGGACGGTAGGATGATAGCTTACAGAGTATATAGCTTAAACAGTTTTAGATAGGTTTATAGCTATACAAGATCCTGGTGTATATCTGATGGAGAGGTTTCGCACTCGTATAGGTCATATATACCCTATTAGGAGGAGGATAGGTCATATATACCCTTTAAGGAAGTGGTTAAAACGTGGCTGTCAGAGTGAAGCTTAGGATTAATAGTAGATATGGTGGTGAAGCTCTTACAACAGCACTAGTCAACTCCGGGTTCGAAGCTGAAACACCACAACTCCTACTACCTAGAAGCCTAGCATCCATACTCAACCTATGGCCTCCACCACCAGAAGCACAGCTAATAGAGGTTGGGACAGCTGGTGGTCCTGTAAGAAACTATATAGTATCAAGAGCTCTACAGGTATATGTAGAGACAGAGGATAGGAGGGTTGGACCTATAGAATGTGATGCTATGATCTCACTACTAGAATACGAGGTTCTGATAAGCGATATGCTTGGTGGAGAACTAGGGATAGTAATACTAGATCTAAGAGGTAGATGGAGATTCGCAGATGAGGATAAGGTTAGATCGACAGAACCTCCACGATACTGGTTCTAAACCTCTGATAGAGATACATAGCAGGCTCCAAAACCGATATAGATGATGGATCACTCAGATACGATACCGAGTATACCGAGAAAATACTATACTCTACAGTGTTAACATGCTTGCCAGTACGGGATGGGGTAGGATAGTTAAGCTTGCGTTGATGCAGGCTGAGAGAGCTAAAGAAATAAGGGGGCTAAGCTTCAAGAATCCGCTTAGAGACGGCCAAGCTGGAAAGCGAATAGCTCAATCGCTAAAGAATGCTGTTGAGGAGGGCTTAGCAATAGATGAACCGGATTTAAGAGATGCTCCCATGGTCGAGTATAGGCTTTTAGATGAGATGAAGAGTTTTAAGGTCTCATTATTCGATTTGCTTGCAGCTTTCGATAGGGATGGAAAACCGGTGTTACCTTGGGGGAACAAATCGAAGTTTATCGTTAGAATTAAGTGTAAGCCTATGATAAGGGTTCCTTTAACTCCAAGTAGCGTTTATCTAAGTTATCCCCCTCTCAAAGAGACATAGTAAGATGTCTGAAAAAGATAAATGGATGGTAATCTCTCCTGAGAATTTTGGAGGCAATAGTCTATAAGCGTGGAAACAATATAATTTATGGTTAGGCGTGGTGGAGGTTTAGCCATCAGGGTTCTTGAGAGGATTGGTGTTCAGGTTAAGCTAGTTAACGATCTTATAGGCGAGCTTAGGGTTGAGTCTAGCTATAGGGGATTGAGAGGCTTGTTCAGGTTATTATTCAGGCCCTATTGGATCTTGGGCTTATGGCTATAGCTGCTTTAGGTGAAAAGGCTCCTGAGAGGTACTCTGAGGTCGGTGACATTCTCTGCGAGTTAGGGCTGTTGAGTGTGGAGGACTCTAAGGTGATGAGGGCTATGGCTGGCTTAAGAAACCTTCTCACGCATATGTACACTCGCGTAGATAGGGATAAGGTTATTGAGGCTTCTAGAAGGCTTGCCGCTGATGCCGTGAGGATATCCCAAGCGATCTATAATGCGTTAAGGGCTGGAGATTTAGATCCTCTAGAGGGCTTAGGCTGCGGGGATCTTAAAGTTGCCGTAGAGAGGCTTAGGAGGGTGTTAGAGGGTAGGGTTGAGGCCGCTTACCTCT
>Ga0209394_1001080_pt1 | contig 17337 bp, 15 predicted proteins | sample JNZ201metaG_FD_184122 | JGI IMG/M metagenome (GOLD analysis project Ga0209394, IMG submission 184122) | Hot spring microbial communities from Jinze hot spring, China to study Microbial Dark Matter (Phase II) - JNZ 20120812A (SPAdes) (version 3) ... | reverse complement strand
AAGAGTTGATTGATTTAGCTGCTTTCTTCCCCGCCTCTATAGCCTTTATAACCGATGCTGCCCCGCTAACAACATCTCCGCCGGCGAATATCCCGGGAGCAACCTCCAGCGTCTCTGGATTAGCGACTATCGTCTTATCCTTCGATATTCTAATTTTCCTAGAAGAGCCTGTTATAGCTATGGTGTTCGGTATATGCTCAGTTGCTATAACAACTAGGTCAGTATTATAGAGGAAATTCGATCCCTCAATTGGGGTCATCTTTAACTTACCGGTCTTGACGTCAATCTCCTGCCTTAATCTTACGAGCTCAACCTGCCTAACCCATCGCTTCTCATCACCAACCAATCTTAATGGTTTGGTTGCTGGTACTGGCTTTACACCCTCCTCTATACCACGCCTAATATCATCTGCACGCCCCACAATCTTCCTCTGATAAAAAATGCAGACCTCTTCAGCGCCTAACCTTATAGCGCACCTAGCAGCATCCATCCCCCTAGCGCCTAAAATAGCAACTTTACTTCCAACTTTGACTGGAGTTTTACTCTTATATGGGAAAGCATAGGCTTTCATAAGATTTATTCTAATTAGGAATTCATTTAGAGAGTAGACGCCGCATAAATTTTCACCCGGTATGCCCAGAAGCTTAGGTAAGCCTGCTCCGGTGCCTAGGAAAACAGAGTCATACCCTTCATTGAATAAGTCATCTATTGTCAGCGTTTTCCCCACGATAACGTTCGTCTTTATTTCGACACCAATCTTTTTGATGAGATCAATCTCCTGCCTAACAACACGCTTCGGTAAACGGAACTCCGGTATACCATAAATTAGTACTCCGCCAGCCTCGTGAAGAGCCTCAAAGATGGTTACATGATGACCTATTTTTGCTAGCTCAGCTGCCACGCTTAGGCCCGCTGGGCCGCTGCCAACGACCGCTATATTTTTCCCAGTCGATGCTGATGCGCTTGGAATATAGGACGAGCCCCTCTCCAGATTCCAGTCAGCAACAAATCTTTCAAGAGCCCCTATATTGACTGGGTCACCTATTGTTAGCTTGCAGCCCATAGCGCATAAGACTTCTTGTGGGCATACCCTCCCACATACTGATGGTAAGCAGTTCGTCTCACGAATCTTTCTATCAGCCTCCTCGTACTTACCCATCCTGATGAGTTTTATGAAGCCGGGTATATCGATATGTAGAGGACACATTTCCATGCAAAGCGGGTTATAGCATTGAAGGCACCTAGAGGCCTCAGCAAGCGCCTGCTCTTCAGAGTAGCCTAAAGCCACTTCATCAAATGTCTTTATGCGCTCCTCAACGGATCTCTCAGGCATTGGGATTCTCTTTAACCTAGTCTCCAGCCTTAACATGCATCCCCTCCCCCATGAACTTTAAGGCTAATTTCTCCTCCTCATCATACATGTGGATTCTCGCCCTAAACTCCTCAAAATCTACGAGATGCGCATCAAATTCAGGCCCATCTACACACGCAAACATGGGCTTACCCCCAATAGTTACGCGGCAGCACCCACACATCCCGGTTCCATCAATCATAAGAGAGTTTAAGCTAACGATTGTCTTGATTTTAAAGGGTTTCGTAGCTTCTGAAACTGTTCTCATTAAAGTCGCTGCCCCAACGGCGTAAACTACATCAAACCTTTCACCAGAAGAGAGTAGATTCTTGAGTAGATCTGCAGCATATCCTTTAGTTCCTTCCGAACCATCATCTGTCACGATGAAGAGCCTATCGCTCACTTTTCTAAACTCATCTTTATATATTAGAAGGCTGGATGTCCTCGCACTTATTATGGCAGTTACATTATTGCCTGCCTCCTTCAAATGCTTCGCCCTCTCATATGCTGCTGCAATGGCAACGCCTCTACCGATGACGCATGCTTTTCCATAAAACTTAATCTCAGCCGGTTTTCCCAACGGACCTACCAAATCATGTAATACGTCTCCAGTATTTAGTTTTCCTAGCTCCAACGTTGATGCGCCAACAACCTTAAAGACTAATGTAATAGTTCCTTCAATCGGATCCCAGTCTATGAGAGTTAGGGGAATTCTTTCACAATCTTCACTAGCCCTCACGATTACAAATTGCCCGGGTTTGGCTTTTCTGGCAATCAGGGGCGCCCTAACCTTTATAAGGTAGGTTTCTGGGGCTAATTCCTTCTTCAGAATTATTTCGTTCTCCCTCATTGCTTCTCACCCACGTTCTATAGTTTGTAAAGGCCTGCAAGGATTCCTTTAGAAACTTCTTCGGGCGTTTTCCCGGAGAGGACTATATCCAGAAAGGCTTTTCTGAGATCAGTCCTCTCTTCATGAAGGCTGAACCTCTCAAGTGCCGCATTAAGGATGCTCGCTATATCTGGCATCTTTTCTTCATAGATTTTCTTAGCGATACCCCAGCATCTTATGAAGTCTAAGTAGTCTAGCCTAAGGTCAAAGTATTCTGCCAAAATTATGTAGGCGAGGTCTTGCGCCGAGAGTCTTTTAGAGAATTTTCTCTCAAAAAATTCTTTCCCCTCTTCAGTCCTACCAGAGCTGTAGAGATAGCTCCAGTAAATATAGTTGTGGAAGATGTCAATCACTCTATCTTGGAAGTCTGGGCAGCTTACACCTGGCTTATGATTCTTCGCACAAACAACATTACCATCGATGTCAGTTCTATCCTCGAAGTTCTTACATTCAAAACAGAATCTTGTCTTTGAGGCGGTGTTCCTCAAGCCCTCAAATTTATCTTGGAAGTCTGGACAGCTTACACCCGGCCTATGATTCTTCGCACAAACCACGCTGCCATCTATCTCCATTCTATCCTCGAAGTTCTTACATTCGAGGCAGAATCTCACAGGCAATATTGTTTTCCACCCCTTTAGGAGAGAAAAGCTTCCAGTACTTGATCGGCTTCCTCCTCTGGTAATGGTATGCCGGTCACCTTCGCCGCCCTCTCGGTTAGCGCTATTAAATCGCTCCTGTCAAGTAAACTTAGCTTCCACTTTCTCGCTCCAGCCATCAGCTGCTGTAAGCCAACCTTAATTCTATCCATATAAGTGTATAGGCCGACTGCACCCCAAGGAACCTCCTTAAACCTTTCGCCGAGCATAACTTTCAGGTCGGGTGCTGCAATAAAGAATTTTTCAGGCGTTTTTCCAAAGGTTTCCTCAAAATCCTTTGGTAGCCGCCCCTTCTCGGCTAGCTCTGCAAAGTATGATGCTTTCATAACCGCTGTTAGCGGCGCCCTACCCATTAAAATTGCCTTAACGTATGGTCCATTACCAAAGTTGCTCATCGCGATCGCCTTAAATATTTGGGTCTCATCTATGAAGCCACCGGCCATAATTATGTCTGGCACATGCATACCCTTCTTTCTGAGAATTTCCGCGCACTTTAAGACCTGCACCTCAAGATAAACAGTTGGCGTCCCCTGCTCGTTCATCATTGGAACTGGGCTCATTCCGGTTCCGCCGCCAGCTCCATCAAAGACAACGTAGTCTACTTTCGCCTCAGACGCAACCTTCATTGTAAACGCGACTACTGCCGGCTCATAGTTGCCGGTCTTTAAGCTCACCTTCTTAGCTCCCTGCTCCCTAAGCCACTCAACATCCTCAATAAAATCTTTCTCCTTTGGCATACCGACCCTACTATGCCTCTCAAATGTTCTGAAGACGCCTTGCTTAAATGCTTCCTGAACGTTCTTGTCCTCTGGATCCGGTATAACGATGTAGCCTCTCTTCTTCAACATAATGGCCCTTTCTAGACTGTTTATCCGAACCTCTCCACCTATCGCTTTTGCTCCCTGACCCCATTTCCTCTCAATGATGTCGACTTCCAGCTTAGATATAGCGTAGACGTCAACCCCTAAACGTTGATCTTCAACATTAGTTTGAACGGCTATACCCCCATACTTTCCATCCCAGAACTTCTTAAATGCTTCAACTCTCCTCTTGAGCTCCGCCGAATAAGTAACTTTTCCATTAGTGATCACTGCTTCCGGATCCATGCCGCAAATATTCTCGCCTATAGTAACTATTATTCCGGAGAGAGCTCCGCCTATTGCAAGGCTATCCCAGTTGACTCTGGCAACTTCTGTTGAGCCGTATGCTCCTATTATGACGGGTATCTTGAGCGGTATGCCAGCAACGCTTGTTTCAACATCAACATTCGGGAATAACGCTATGTCTGGATCTGGCTCTATGCCTTCAGCGCCTAAAAGTCTAGCCTTAATGTTAAAGTGCGACCAGTCTAATCCATAGTCCTTTAAGGAGCCAGCCGTACTCTTCCCAAACATCTTCGGATCTGGATAAAGTGCCTCACGTCCCCTAAAAGCCGACAATGAAACCTCGCAGACGAAGGGGCACTCTCTAATACATAGAGGGCATAGGCCGCTAGATGGGCAGGTATCCTCAACCCTTGTTCTGGTATCAGTAGTCGACATAGAGTTTAGATATGAGGAGTTCTTCTGCACAGGGTTCGGCATGCATTATCACCTAATTGGCATATGGTTACCTATTACCAGCTACGAAATATAAGTTTTTCTTTGAAATGGATAAAGGGCTGCTTTACTGGGAAAGTTAAGGTTAAGTTTGGATAAGTATGGATTTCTTCCCATGTCTCGGAGGGAGTCTCTAAAAATCTAGGATCTTTTTTATTGGCATTCCGTATGATGGGCATCTACCCTCTTCTAAATCTGTCCTGCAATAAAAGTACTCAATTAGGAAGATGAACCGCGCCAGAACTAAAAATCTAAATCCCGGCAACCGCACCAAAATTTTTGCCCATTCTCAAAAACGAAACTTAAATAAGGTAAAGGTATTGATCTACGCGATTTCTTTTGCTAACTATCATCTGTAAATTATTTTTTAGTCTAAGCATTTTCAACGACTCTAACATTAACCTTCATTTCCGCGGATAAAAAGAGTTTTAATGAACTTTAAAAGAGCAAAACCCTTTTATCCCTAAACCTAAACCTGAATAGAAAAGTTTAAATTTTTGGCTGGACGCTCATTTCTGCGGTGAGCTGCTTGGCTGGTAATGAGGAGGCTGCCCTTCTGTATCAGTGCGTTAAGTGTGGTGCTATTGTTAAGTCGACTGATCTTGAGCTTGGCATAAGGTGCCCCTACTGTAGATATAGGGTTTTGAAGAAGATAAGGCCGCCGATCGTTAAGCGGGTCTTAGCGAGATGATGGTTGGTGTTTTGACGTGAGCCTTTGATTCTGAGTCTACGCAAAGTTTAGATGGGTGGTAGATTTATGGATTTTAGAGTTAGGGATTTAAGTCTCTCCGAGAAGGGCGAGCTTCTTATTGAGTGGGCTTCCAGGCATATGCCAGTCTTAAATCAGATTGCTGAGCGCTTCAAGAATGAAAGGATCCTTGAGGGCTTGAGGGTAGGAGCATGCTTACATGTGACTAAGGAGACAGCCGTTCTCATTAAGACTCTAGTTGCCGGAGGGGCTGAGGTTGCGTTATGCGGCTCAAACCCTCTTTCAACTCAAGATGAGGTTGCTGCTGCCCTAGCAAAAATGGGTGTAAAGGTTTATGCTTGGCGCGGTGAGACTACTGAGGAGTATTACTGGTGTATAAATCGTGTGATAGATCATCGGCCAAATATAACCCTTGACGATGGAGCAGATCTGGTAACTACAATACATATGTCTAGAAGAGAGGTTCTCCAGAATATCATTGGTGGAACTGAGGAGACAACGACTGGCGTTATGAGGCTTAAGGCTATGGCTGAGAAGGGTGTTCTCCAGTATCCGATAATCGCTGTTAACAACGCCTACACAAAGTATCTGTTTGACAATCGCTATGGGACTGGGCAGAGTACAATAGACGGAATCTTAAGGGCAACAAATATTCTTTTGGCGGGTAAGAGGTTCGTTGTCTGTGGTTATGGGTGGTGCGGCCGCGGCTTAGCTTTGAGGGCTAGGGGTATGGGCGCAAACGTCATAGTTACCGAGGTTGATCCAATAAGGGCTCTCGAAGCCGTTATGGATGGATTCCAAGTTATGCCGCTAAGCGAAGCTGCAGCTGTAGGTGACATATTTGTAACGGCGACAGGCAACATAAACGTTATAAGAATGGAGCATATGTTGAAGATGAAGGATGGTGCCATATTAGCTAACAGCGGGCACTTCAACGTCGAGATAAGCATACCAGACCTAGAGAAAATATCCATATCGAAGAGGACTATTAAACCAAACCTAGATGAATACACACTTAAAGACGGAAGGAAAATATATCTTCTAGCTGAGGGGAGACTTGTAAACTTGGCTGCAGCCGAGGGACACCCGCCCGAGGTTATGGATATGTCATTCTCTAACCAGGCTTTATGTGTTGAGTATTTAGCTAAACACCCTAAGATGGAGCCGAAAGTATATGATGTTCCAAGAGAGATTGATGAGGCGGTCGCGAGACTAAAGCTTAGAGCGATGGGCATAAAAATAGATGAGATGACTGAAGAGCAGAAGATGTATGTCAAGAGCTGGGAATCTGGAACCATTTGAGCATTAGCCAGCTGCCGGAAGCTTGAAATGAACAATTATTATTTGCCTAGGGGCATGCGCCCTTCAACTCTAGATGAACGGAGAATATTCTATACAAGCGAATTCGACCTTAATAGGGTTAGGGAGTGGTTTAGCGGCTGGAGTGGAAAGATAGTTTTTGCAGTAATAATTGGAAGACACACAAGAATCTATCCTCCAGAATACGAGGAGGACGCATCGACAACAATATTAATAGAGAATTACACAAGCTTAGAGGATATTAGAGAATGGATTCTGGAGTTTCTTCCAGAATCAGTCTACTATGACAGGAACATTTACGATGATCAAGGATGCGTTATTGGCCAAGAGATGGCCTTCGATCTAGACCCAGAAAACTTAACATGCCCAATACACGGGTCGCTTGAGGATAAGATGCGCAGGCGTCAAGGGCTAAGCTTCTGCGAAATAGAGCTCAAAATGGTTAAAGACGAAACTATAAGGCTTTATGATGAGCTCTCTAAAGCATTCTCAAACCTAAAGGTGGTTTACTCTGGTAGAGGATTCCACATACATGTCTTGGATAAGGACGTGTTTAGCTGGAGCCGCGAGAAGCGAGGTGATTTTGCCAGAGAAGTTAAGAATAAAGGTTTCATGATAGATGAGTGGGTTACATCTGGAGATATGAGACTTATTAGGTTACCATATAGTCTTCATGGCATGGTCTCTAGAATCGTAATGCCGATAGATGCATCAGAGCTCATCGACTTTAATCCATTGGAGGATGAAAGGTGCATACCGGGATTCCTGAAGCCAAAAAAGATAACCTCTTAAGCAGAATCTACTTCTTTTTGGTCCTCCCGCATTCCCCCTTCTTCACTTCCTCAGCCTTCTTCTCCCTCTCACCATAGTAATAATACTTCTTTTTCTTCTCCTCCGACATCAAACATTCCTCCAAGAAAGGATTGTGTTCTCCTTAAATATAAGGGTTTGATTTATGGAGAGATTAAGGAAACGCTGGTGGATAGATGGCTCAACCTCTCGATATACTGATCAATATTGCTAAGGAAATTTACTCCCGCGTTAACCCGATGCTTGGAACCCCCATAGCTAGTAGGATAGTTGGTTTTGGATTTGGGGGAGATAGGAGCAGGCTGATTGATGTTGCCGCAGAGAGAGCTGCGATAGACTATCTTGAGAAGAATAACCTCTCATGCATATTTGTTGGCGAGGAGTTTGGTGTTAAAAGGATCGGCTCATCTCCAGAATTCTACCTAGTTGTAGATGGAGTTGATGGTACAAATAACGCTATTAGAGGCATAAAATTCACCTCATCCTCCCTAGCTATATCGCCTACCGAAAGGCTAGGCGATATAGAAGCTGCGGTTGTAATGGACTTGAAGGATGGTGGGATATTTTCCGCGGAGAAGGGTCGTGGCGCCAAATATAATGGTCAGGAAATTAAACCATCGGGCATTAGCAACTTAAAGGATGCTATTGTATCCGTAGATATTTCAAGAAGTATTGAATCAATAGAGAGGACTCTACCGATAATGGGGAGGGTTAAATGTTTAAGGGCGCTTGGAGCAGCCTCCTTAGAGATATGCTATGTTGCATCTGGACTTCTAGATGCATATATTGATTTGCGAGGCATGCTTAGGACGATAGACTTCGCCGCCGGGATGCTTATAATTAGGGAGTCTGGTGGGGTATTCCTACAGCCTAGCGGGGAGGATATACCACAAGATACTTTATTAACTGAGGTTAAGCGCTTCTCGGTGATAGCCTCAGCCAACAGAAGCCTATTTAATGAGATAATGATGCTAATTAATTCTATTAGGAAAGCCACGTGAATATTTTATGGGTGAAAGAACAACGCTGCTTAAGCCTGTAAGCCCATATGCTGCCCTAATAATAGATGATGGTTCAGAGAAGACCCTAGTTATATCGGATATACATTTAGGCTGGGAGGCATCTTTATCGGAGGAAGGGGTCCACATACCATCGCAGACGAGTAAACTTTTAAGGAGACTTGAGCGCATAATATCGCTTGAGAAGCCAGACTGCCTCCTAGTCCTCGGAGATGTTAAGCACACAATAGAGAAGATTGAGATTGAGGAGTGGCGTGACGTCCCATTCTTCTTTGATAGAATCCGCGAGAAGGTCCCACGCGTGAAGGTTGTGCCGGGAAACCATGATGGAAATATTGAGGTTTTACTACCCGAAGGCGTTGAGGTTGCTCCACAAAATGGCGTGATAATAGGCTCTATTGGATTATTTCATGGGCATACATGGCCGGATATAAAGATGCTTGGGTGCGAAACCCTTGTTATAGGGCACGTTCACCCCACGGTAACCTTCAGAGATTATATAGGCTTCCGTGTAACGAGTCAGGTTTGGGTTAAGGCCCCATGCGATAAACATGCTCTTATAGCCTCAATGCTAAAGCATTATAATGTCAGGTTTAAGAGGGACGAAGACTTGGTGGAGCTCGCTAGAACCAGGTTCTCTGTGGACGCAAAGGTTAAGAGACTAATTATAATGCCCTCATTCAACGACTTCCTTGGCGGAAGAGCAATAAATAAGGTTTCGATATCAAGAGAGGAGGTCTTTAAAGATTTTATTGGGCCGATCCTCAGATCTAGAAGCGTAGTCCTCGAGGAGGCTGAGTTATACCTTTTAGATGGAACATTCCTTGGGCCTGTGAAGACCCTAAGCATGTTAGAGTAGCTTCTCCGGCGATCTCAGCCAGACGGTCATCGGGCCCTCCTCCCTATTCGCCCACGCATAGTATGGTATCGCCGTAAAGTTCACTCTACGAGCCTCGTATTTAACATCCTTCCTTCGCGCATACAACCTTCTCCCAAAAGCATCAGCATTTATTACAAGCCCCTCGCCACGTATAATGACAACCCCGCCCAGCAATTCCGGCGCATAGTGGGCGCTTAGTGGAGCATCATTCGGCAATATTATATCCCAGACATCGAACCCCGGGTTATCGGCCTTTTCAAGGCAATACACTATCGGCCCCCTCTTTAGGGCGACTCTATCATTGTTCTCTATAACGCGCGGATGCGAAACAATTTTTTCAATCGGCATTGCGAGGGATATGTTAATTTTATCGCCGCTCTCCCAGAGGCGGTGAACCCTTATATATCCACGCTCAATGCGCTTAGAAATATCCTCAATCCTCTCTCCGTTAACTCTGACCTGTGCCTCCCCACACCAGCCTGGAATACGGATGAATAGGCTGAACTCCACAGGTTTTTCTGGATTAACTGAAACCTCGATATCGCCGCTCCATGGATAATCCGTCCTCTGAATTAACGTGATGCGTGCACCTTTATACTCTATTTCCGCAGTATTTCCAGCATAAATGTGGATCCATATGCCATCCTCTGACGTGCTATAAAAGTAGCCTGGCAGCGATGCTATTAGACGGGCTATGTTGGGAGGACAGCATGCACACTCAAACCACCTCTGGCGTCTATGCTTCCCCCTGTCTGCAAGCGGGTTAACGTAAAAGTAGTGTTCTCCGTCGAGTGATATGCCAGATAATATGCCATTATAGAGGGCTAGCTCCATTATGTCTGCGAAGCGCCCATCACCCGTCACTAGGAGCATGCGCCAGTTCCACATGAAGCTAGCTATAGCGGCACAAGTTTCAGCATAGGCTCTTGCATTAGGCAGCTCGTAATCCTCGCCGAAGGCCTCGCCCTCATGCCGTGAGCCCACGCCACCAGTTATATACATTTTTCGCTCGGTCATGCTATGCCAAAGGCGCATAAGGGCATCAAACAGTGATTTATCTCCGGTCTCGGCGTAAATGTCGGCTGCGCCACAATTCAAGTATAATGCTCTAACAGCGTGCCCAACTATCTCATCCAGCTCCCTGAAAGGCTTATGATCTACGTGGTATGGGCTGCCGCCGATCACCCCCCTACCTCTACTATCAATGAAGAAGCACGCCAAGTTCAAGTAGTCTAATTTGTCAACAGTTCTATAGAGCTCTACAAGAGCCATCTCGATCTCCGGATGCCCACAAACTCCAATCCTTCTGCCGGGACCAAAAACCCCAGCTATGTGATCCGCGAATCTACATGCAGAATCGAGGAGCTTCCTCTCCCCCGTAGCCCTATAAAAGGCTATTGCAGCCTGTATAAGGTGGCCCGCACAGTAAAGTTCATGCATATCTCTAAGGTTCTTCCATCTATCGCCCCTCCGCTCAAACGTGAAGTACGTGTTGAGGTATCCATCCTCATCCTGGGCTGCAACAACCTCATCGATTACATCCATCGCCATCTTAAGGGTTCTCTCATCCGGTTGATATGCATATGAATAGGCTGAAGCCTCAATCCACTTATAGACATCTGAGTCGTTAAAGTATAGGCCGCGGAAGCTCCCGCTAACCTTACCAGAAGCCCTACGGAAGTTAAATATGCGCCCGGTCTCCTCGAGTAGTGTGTGCTGTGAGGGTATTGTTACCTCCCGGATAATTCTCAGCCTCGGAGCCCAGAAGGCATCCTCTAAGCGAACTCTTTCGATTGGCACCGGTCGCAATAGGGCGTATGGGCTGCGTGTAGTATCAACGATATTAGTCAAGGTATTTTTATTCAAATTATTCACCTCCTCTAATAAGCAAAATTAGCGGAGCGCTTAGTAGATAAAGGGAATCCACCTTATAAGCGTAGTCTAAAGATAAAATAGGGGAGCCCCTATAAAGCTGGATGACTGGCATTTTATCCTCTATGGTATGCATACAGCTGTTTGCGTGTGTCGAACACCCTCTATGGCGTGTATCTGCTTTATAATGTTTTTGAGGGCGTCCAGATTATCTAGCTCAGCATAAACTATTATATCATATTGCCCTGTCACCGTATGCACTGTCTTAACGCTCTCAATCTTCGATATTTTTGATGCTATCTGCCAGGGCTCTCCCTTCTCAACCTCGACCAGAATATAGACACTTATTTGCATTAAGCACACCAATAATATTTTTGTGACAGCAATTAAAAATATATCGCAGTTTCACCAATAAATATTTGGAAGAATTAGTTTTGGGAAGATTAAAGGATGGAGGAAGAAAAACTAAAAAAGGTTGCGGAGCTAAGGGAGATTCTTGAGGAGAGGATAAGAAGCCTTGAATCTGAGGTTGAAGGCCTAAAACTAATATTAGAAATCGTCAATATGATATTACTGGAACGGAGTTTTAAGAGAGCTGAAGAGATTGCCCAGCTAAGGGCTGCTGAAGCCGCCCCATCAGCAACCCCTGCTCCAGCTCCCCCTGCCAGAGAAGCTACAAGGATTATACCATTGAAGACCAGCGCGGGTGAGACGCTAGCAAGCATTTATGTTGAAGATAGAAATCTACGTGTTATACCTGAAGCCGACAAAAAATTCCATACGGACACGCCGCCGTTCGAAGCCTTTCTAATCGAGAAGGTCTTAAATAAGATGCGTGAGGTTGACCAGGAGGCAGTTAAGAGGGGGGAGCTTATGCCGGATGAGGCCTTATCCTATGAGGTTAAGGCTGAAGGAACTCTGATCCGCGAGATAGTGATTAGGAATGTGACGCCTCAGAGGGAGCGTGAGTTGAGATCCGCAATAAGGTGGACCCTAGAGAAAATGTATGAAAAGACGAGGGGAGTTTAGCTCAAATCTACCAGAAACATTCATATCTTTCTAATTGATTTTATTTATTGGACGATGAGGAGATCGAGGTACGTGGATGAAGAGATGACGAGCTTTTCCCGCTCCTGAGTCCGCCTCAACACTTTCTTTCAGAATAAAGACCCCGATGCTCTTATAGTAAACCTTAATAGAGCGTAGAGCCCGGTGAAAAGACACAAGTAAGATTTGGTTGTATTAAAGGTTTGTTGTGAAGGCGGGGAGAGGGTAAGCCCGTATAATAGGCAAAAATAACGATAATAATGGAGGCAGCATAAAAAATAATTTTAAATTTAAATTCTAAAATAAGCACCACAAAAACACAAAAAAATAGTATGGTGGGCCCGACCGGACTCGAACCGGCGACCCGCGGGTTATGAGCCCGCCGCTCTAACCTAGCTGAGCTACGGGCCCTCACAAACCTCAAAAATATTTCTAGCACATTTTCCTATTTAAGAATATTGCTCAATCCGATATAAAAATGGTTTTAAAAGAAAATCCTCAACTTAAACTTTAAATACCTCGGTGAATATTCAAAAATATGGCGCCGCCAGAAACGGGAAGATGCCGAACGGGCCGCCGTTCACGCGCCCAATGGTGCGTGGACGAGAGCTCAGTTCGGTAGAGCAGCGGGCTTTAAGGGGGTTGAAAGCCCCTTTAAAGGCTGAGGCTGTTAACCCGTTGGTCGACGGTTCGAGTCCGTCCGGCGGCGCCACAACTCTGTCCCCCAATACCTTCCCCCTTACGTAATCTACTTATTGTAAAAGTTATCCGCATTCTCTTCATGTTTTCTGTAGGTCTCAAAAATAATTAGAAATTTTTCAGCTTGAAATGTTTTCACTCCGCACTATAGATCTATGCCCTAAAATGGTACGTTCATGAAAGATCTGAACTATAAATGACCTCTCCTCTTTATTGGCAGAAGGATTAGTGAAGTAGAGACCTTTGGTTGAGCGCAATATAGCATCGTCCTTGGTAATAAATGATTTCTGGCGCAGCGACTGGTAGAGTGCAAATAAAATATTTCTCATCCTGATCGATTCTGAACGTGGCTGGCCTATTAGAATGATAAACACTGGTTTAGGGGTCCTCGCCTTCCCAAGGATAAAGGAGTCGAGCCTTCCCTCTCCACCAGCGGTCGGGTTGCGAAGACAAGCCCAAAGATGCCAGTTCCATCAATGCTTGCCGAATGGCAAAATCAACTATTTCCTGCATTCCTGTAGCATATTTATAATCCATAGGTTACCATCTACTTGCCACCAGTCACGATCAATTTGTGGCATAAAACCCTCTTAAAAATGTAATAAGGGTTGGCACATATAAAGGATGGATTTTATGGCTTTTGGGAGCATGCATTTTGCGTTTTAGCCAGCTTCTTAAGGTCGTTAAGAGGTCTAGTGTTTTGGCGTAATGAGTCTTGATAAACCTTAGAGAATAAAATCTTTAAACCATTAAGCGGAAGATGTTTTAGTGTAACATATTGGAGTAGTGGAGGAGTGATCCCTTAATGAAGATTTCATTCAGCACTTTAGGCTGCCCTGAATGGGATCTTGAGAAGATTATTAGGAGCGCTGCTAAGATGGGCTATGAGGGTATTGAGTTCCGTGGCTTGCTTGAAGATTTGGATATAAGTAGGCGCCAGGAGTTTACGGCAAACCTTAATAAAACAAAGAAACTGTTGGCAGATTATGGTCTCTCGGTCTCCGGCATATCAATATCCGCTAGGTTTGCAGTCGTAGATCCTGATGAAAAGAGGGAGCAGTTCGATGAGACCAGACGAAACATGGCGCTTGCTGCAGATCTAGGAGCCCCAATAGTTCGCATATATGGTGGTAGAATACCGAGGGGCTTCACTCACGAGACAATAATGCCAATAATTGTACAGAATTTAAGGGAGATCGGTGATGAAGCTGAAGACTATGGTGTGACCTTGGCTCTGGAAACTCATGACGACTGGGTTGACACTTCGCTATGCGCCAAACTGATGAGGGAAGTTAATCATAAACGTGTACGGATACTCTGGGACCTTCATCATCCATATCGCATGAGAGGTGAGAAGCCTGAGGAAACCTATAAGAACATCGGCCAATACACTGTCAGCGTACATATTAAAGACTCCATAGTGGAGAACAATAAAGTAAAGTACGTTCTGTTAGGAGAGGGAGACGTCCCAATAAAAGAGATGCTTGAGCTACTAATAAAAGGGGGCTACAATGGATACGCCATAGTTGAGTGGGAGAAGAGGTGGCATCCAGAACTCTTAGACCCTGAAATAGTTTTCCCACAATACCTGCATAAAATACGGGAATGGCTAAACGAGATCAGATCAGGCATAGTAGTAAAAGGCTAAAAGGCAATAAGGCCCAGAGTTATATCAAGTTCCCGAACAATAGTCAATCTTATCTAACAATACTAAAATAGGGGGAATTTACGGAAAACCTGCTCTGCAAATATATTTCCAGAAATGTTAACTGTTAGAGACATGAAATGAAGATAAGCGAACATAATTTACTTGGGCTGCGCAACTCCCTCTTCTGGTGCCTTTAGTGCTGGTAGCTCTGGGAACCTCTCCTTCATTCTTGTCTCTGCGACTATGGCTGCTTCGTTGAGGATCTTTTGGGCTTCTTCGCTTGCAGCCTCGAAGTCCGGTGTCATCCCCACAGCCTGGCTTGCCTCAATCATTATCTCATCCAACAGCGTCGTTATCTCGCCTAGCTCACGCTCAGCAGCCGGGAATACTCCAGCTATGCCAGTGCGGACGCTCTGCAGGACTCGGCCGACTGGTGCCAGGACTGCGGCGACGTTCCCAACCTCTGTCACGGTTTTAAGCCTTAAAGCAACCCTTTCAAGCGCTAGCTCCGCGTTCATCATGAAGTTAGCCATCTTCCTTAACTCAGCGAGCTCATTAGCATAAACGCTTGCCCTCTTCATGTCATGCTTAGAGTAGGCGTCAACAACCTTCTGGAAAAGCGCCTTATCCCTCTGCGTTAGGAGGCTTATAGCACCATTCAGATACTGGATCTGAGCCTCAATACGCCTAGCAGCCAACTCAATCTTATGCCTAAGCGGAGGACCAGGCCTCAAAGTAGCGGCGATGCCAGTCCTATACTCAGACCACTCCCTATCAAACCTAGACATACACCTTCCACCTCCACTAAGAGGTGCTTAAAAAGCATTTTTAAATGATTGTATCATTCTAATGTTTATCGGTTTATTATGTTGAGTCGAAAGAACCCGTCAAATAATAGTTACAATTAACTTTGCCGCATCAGGTCTATGCATAGTATGGCTAAGATAAAGATCATTTAAAGGCTAAAATATGCGGGAGCTCCAATCTCGGAGATAAACAGAGAAGAATATGCGAAGCGAGGAGCTAAAAAGTTAGATGGGCTTACACGGGATTAAATCAGTCCAATACCTGGATTAAATATATTTTTCTGCAGCCTCAGAAGCTATTCTCGCCCACTCCCATAGACGTTGGGGCTGATAGTTTACTGTGCTTATATCTTTTAGGTGAATTTCAATTATGCAGCCGTACTCTCTGGCCATCTTTAGCTTCTCCTCGATATCTCTCCTAACGGATTCCGGATCCCATATTGAAGTGGCGAGGACCGCCGGATTCGGCTTCCAAGCTATCACAAACTCGTCCCGAATATTTTTAACAGCCTCCTTAAAGTCTGCAAACGGGCTTATGGAGATCTTCCTCAACCTTGGAACATTCCTCCTCAATATATCAACCTTATGATGTAGGGGTTCGCAGCAGCCATAATAGTTATATCCCCACCTCTCATACCATGGCCTCTCATGCTTTAGAGCGAATTCTTCATGCATTGCCGGAGACGTTGCAGCAAAGACTTGAGCTGTTTCCACCCCCCAGAGTCTCATCGGATCATCTCTAAGTAGACCAAGCCTTATGTACTGATCTAGCCGATGTAACCAAGCCTCAACCATCCTATCTATGAGCCTATGAACATACTCTGGTCTACGAAACATGTCTATGAGGATCTCCTTCACTCCAGTCCATTGCACAATTTCATCCCATGGTGCAAACCAGAAGGAGGATACTCCACGTCTCTCCACGGGCAGAATGTCCTCAAATATGTCGCAGAGTATCTGGTAGTCTCTCTCAGCCCCCTCATAATCAAACGTTATTTTTGGCATTTTAATCTTCTCAATATCTTCTTCACTTCTTATCTGCACATGGTAGCGGTGAGACACTATTGGATTCATTTCATCTCTTCTCACGATGTCCTCTTTAACCTGAATGCCGTAACCTGAATCATGAATATAGTCCTGAACTGGCTGTATAATTACTGGCTCTAAGCCGGGATAAGTGAACCTCGGATCATCTATGGGCGCTCCGAGACCGTGATTCCACTTATATATTATACGCTTTAGTCTCTCCTCATATATACGACATAACGGATGCTTCGTCCTGAGATCAAGCTCACCGTAAATGTTCACTTCATGCCATGGGATCTCATAAATGTATACTATTGGCTTAACTATCTCCAATCTATTTATGCTCTTCTGCAACTCAACATATTCCTCATTAACCTTCGATGTAGCGATTTCAAAAATCTTCCTGCCAAGTTCCCGCAGAACTTCCTTATCGCCCTGACTAACTTCTCCGATTTTAGAGTCGTGCAGGCCCCTATTACCTCCAAATTCAGGAAAATTTGCCTTTAGGGTAAATTTTTTAGTCATTTATCTCTCAATCCCGAATCTCTTCTTAACAATGCTTATATACTCCACGTAGTTATGGAATGGCACATCAGCTGAAACTGCGTGATCCACGCTCACTATATACCCTCCGCTCTCAGTAAGCGCGATTTTCCTCTCAACCTCTTTCCTTAGAGCCGATCCGCCAGCCGCGAGGGTGCGCTTATCTACATTTCCTATCATCAACAGCTTCTCACCATACTTATCTCTGAGTTTTAGAGCGTCCATGCCAGCAGCAACCTCAAGCGGATATAGGCAGTTTACGCCGCCCTCTATAAATAGGTCATTTATAATTTCATGGTTCCCATCCGTATCCACCATAATTATTTCAATTCCCTTGCTCCTAAGGAAGCCCGTAAGCTTCTTATAACATGGTAGCATGAATTCCTCGAAGAGCTTCGGCGATATTAATGGTCCTCTGCTGTAGCACATATCTTCCCATATGCTGACGTAGTCTAATCTTATCT
>Ga0209394_1001077_pt1 | contig 17353 bp, 15 predicted proteins | sample JNZ201metaG_FD_184122 | JGI IMG/M metagenome (GOLD analysis project Ga0209394, IMG submission 184122) | Hot spring microbial communities from Jinze hot spring, China to study Microbial Dark Matter (Phase II) - JNZ 20120812A (SPAdes) (version 3) ... | reverse complement strand
TTAAACCTATCCCAAGCAGTCTTATATGAGCCATACTTAATTGGTACATCCATCCAACGGCAACCAGTAACAAGAACATATAGGATTCCGTTAACAATAATCCTATCGTTAATCCTAGGCCTACCAGTCCTAGCCCTAGGAGGAAGCAAAAACCTAATAAGCTCCCACTCACTATCAGTAAGCTCCCTAAACTCCATAACAAAACCTTACTCAGAAACATTTAAATAGTTTTCAGATGAGTTCAATGATAATAGGTGTTTTTTATGGGGTTGGGGAAGACTTTAGCTTTAAAGGGGTTAACATTAATAATTGTACTTATTAGTGTTCTACTATTTACTGTTTTAATAATTGGTGCATCAGGACTATCAGATAGAATTCTTAACTCAATAATGAATGAGGAGCTTAGAGGTATAAGGCAGAAGCTTACTACCCAAATTAGGGATCCTGAAGAGCTTAATAAAGCTATAGAAAGGATAAGGCAGGATTTAGTTAAGGCTTATGGTTTAGATAAGCCTTGGTATGCTAGAATTCCAAATATGATTTTAAGAATTGTAACTTTAGATTTAGGGTCTGCAAGAGAGGTTCAAACATTTACTGGTAGTAATAAAATTTCAGACATAATTATTGAAAGAATTCCAAACACAATACTTTTAATGACTTCAGCCTTAATCATTAACTTTATCCTAGGCCTCCTTATTGGTCCAAGAGTTGCTTTAAAACATGGTACAAGGATAGATAGAGCTACTTCACTATATTCAGCTATCTCCTATGCTCTACCTACATGGTGGCTTGGTATGTTAATGATATTGTTTTTCTCCTTTCAATTAAGAATTTTCCCTTTCGGCGGCATGTATAGTGCTCCTCCACATGAAGATCCATTCATGCGTTTTCTAGATCTTCTCTGGCATGTAATGCTTCCCCTAATTACTCTTGTTTTAGCCCTATCAGGCTCATGGATTTACATAACGAGAAGTATTGTCTTATCAGTTGCCCAGGAGGATTTTGTAAATGTTGCTAGGGTTAAGGGTCTTCCCGAAGATTTAGTTAGGAGAAGATATATTGTTAGGGTTGCTGCTCCACCAATACTAACTAATATTGTATTGGGTCTTGCAGGCTCTATTGCAGGAGCTATTTTAACTGAAATCGTGTTCGACTGGCCTGGTATGGGGACTCTATATTATAAGGCTGTAATGTCTGTTGATGAATCTCTAATACTTGCTTTAACATACATATTTACACTCATATATGTTTTAGCTAGATTCATACTTGAAATCCTTTATGTAGTTCTTGATCCTAGGGTGAGGCTTTAATGAGCTTTATTAGAGAGTCTTTTAGTGAGTTCTGGGCTAGTAATATATCGAAAATCGGTATTCTATTTCTTACGGTTTTAGTTATAGTATCTATTTATACTGTAGTTACTCTACCCTTAGATTTTGGGGTTCGATACTGGTATAATCCTCTATATTGGGTTGATTATCCTAAAACTGCTCAGCCTGAATGGATTAATATTTTCCTTTCTGAAAAGCTTATGAGCCATGCAGAGCTCTCAGTAAGTAAGGCTTCCGGAATTAAAACCTACAATAACCGGTTTATTAAATACTATAATGTAAGCTATAACCATGAATATAATCAGTTTCCAAAGTTTATAACGTTAAGAATCAGTAATTTATTATTCCATAATAGGGATTCACCGCCTATTGTAAGGTTTTATGTAACTAGACCTGATGGAAAAACTGTAGAGCTATATACTCTAGCTATTGAAACACCATCAAATAATGTAATACCCCCATTTAAATACTTCTCAATAGAGCCTAAAAGGATACTTTTAAGCGGAGATATGTATTTAGCAAGGTCTCTTATAGGTTTTCTGTATAGGGAGTTTAACATATCCTTAGGAATTAGTAGTATTCTTGAGATTGGAAATGAAAGGATTATCTTCGGATATATTAGTGGAAAAAATACTTTTGCTCCATTAACTGGTAGATATGTTTTTAGCACTGTATTGGTATGTAGTGATGTTAATGATAATATTGGTATGGTTAATGTTGTTTTAGGTGGTTATGTTTATGGCTTAATGGGAACTGATGTTTTGGGACGTGATTTATCTCAAGGCTTACTATTCGGTTTTCCTGTAGCGTTAATCATTGGTATTGGCACCTCGCTACTTACAACAGTTATTGGTGCTGGTTTAGGAATTATAAGTGGATATATTGGTGGGCGAATTGATGATTTTATTCAGCGTTTCGCAGATACTATAAATAATATTCCTCTTCTCCCTCTTCTCATATTGTTATCATTTATATTTGGTGGTAAGCTTTGGCTAATCATACTTGTACTTGTATTCTTTAACTGGCCAAGCCTAACTATAATTGTTAGATCTATGGTTCTCTCAGCTAAGACATCCCAGTTTATTGAGGCTGCGGTAGCTATTGGAGCATCTAGATTGAGAGTAATGGTTAAACATATTTTTCCGCAGGTTGCACCATTTGTATTTGCTCAAATGATCTTCTTCACTCCCTACGCAATACTAGCTGAAGCTGCTTTAAGCTTTCTAGGCCTTGGAGATGTTACTATGCCTACATGGGGCCAAATATTAGAGTATGGATTTAAAAATGGTGCTGTATTTCTAGGTTATTGGTGGTGGATTCTTCCACCCGGCTTGTTTATTGTATATTCAGCAATTACCTTCGTATTTATAGCATTAGGTATGGAACCTGTAGTTAATCCTAGACTGAGAAGGTGGAAGTAAATGCTTCTTGAAGTAAGTGGTTTAAGACTTTACTTTAAAACTTTAAGAGGGGATGTTAAAGCTGTTGATGGTGTATCTCTTAGCTTAGATAAGGGTAAAACTCTAGGAATTGTAGGTGAATCTGGATGTGGTAAGTCAAGTACAGCTAATGCTATAGTTAGAAATCTTCCAAGAAATGTTTCAAGATATGAGGGTAAGATATATCTTGAAGATATGGATTTAACGATTCTTAATGAGGCTGAGTTTAGATCTAAGATTAGATGGAGGAGAATATCAATGGTTTTTCAAGGTGCTATGAATTCCCTAAATCCTGTTCTTAAAGTTGGTTTTCAAGTTGCTGAACCTCTTATTATCCATAAGGGTTTAAGAAAAGAGGAAGCTTTAAAAATTGTTGAGGAGCTTTTTAGGCTTGTAGGTTTACCTCCTGATATTGTTAATAGGTATCCCCATGAGCTTAGCGGAGGTATGAAGCAGAGAGCTATTATAGCTATGGCTTTAACACTAAATCCAGATATATTAATTCTAGATGAGCCTACATCAGCGCTTGATGTAAGCATTCAAGCTCAAATAATGAATTTACTTAAAAGCCTTAAGAGAAAACTTGGTATTTCAATGATCTTCATAACTCACGATATAGCTTTAGCAAGCGATATATGTGATGATTTTGGAGTTATGTATGCTGGAGAGCTTGTAGAGCTTGGTAGTGCTGAGAAGGTGCTTCTATCTCCTAAGCATCCATATACTCAAAAACTACTTAGCAGTATTCCTAGACTACACAGTGATAAAACACCTGAATTCATACCTGGAGCTCCTCCAGATCTTGTAGCTCCTCCATCTGGATGTAGATTTCATCCTAGATGTCCATACGTAATGGATAAATGCTATAGGGAAAATCCTCAAAGTATACTAGTAAACGGTAGCTTTGTTAAGTGTTGGCTTTACAAGTGATGATTTATGGAGCCTATACTTAAACTAGTAGATATTAAAACATATTTTAGTGTTCGTAAAGGCTTCTTTAAAACGTTAACTGTTAAAGCTGTTGATGGTGTATCTATGACTATATCTAAAGGTGAAATAGTAGCAATAGTTGGTGAGTCTGGTAGTGGAAAAACTACACTTGGACGTACAGCTGTTAAGCTTATAGAGCCTACATCAGGTAAAATAGTTTTTAAAGGTAGTGACATAACGAATATTAAGGGAGATATTAGATGGATTAGGAAGGAAGCTCAAATAATATTTCAGGATCCGTTTTCATCTCTAAATCCATACATGACGATTAAGCAAATACTTGAAGAACCTCTAATAATACATGGAGTTAAAGATGTTTCTGAACGTAGAGAAATTATTTTAAAAACATTAAGTAATGTAAGGCTTTCTCCCCCTGAAGAGTTTATTTTAAAGTTTCCACATATGCTTTCAGGTGGACAGAGGCAAAGAGTATGTATTGCAAGAGCTCTAGTTTTAAATCCAAGCTTTATAGTTGCCGATGAACCTGTATCAATGATTGATGCTTCCAGTAGGGCTGAAATACTGTTACTATTTAGAGAGCTTCAGGAAAAGTATGGTATTGGAATGATGTATATAACTCATGACATAGCTACAGCTAAATACTTCTCACATAATATTGGTGTTATGTACCTTGGAAAGATTGTTGAGTATGGCTCAATAAGAGAAGTTTTAAAAAATCCTCTTCATCCATATACAGTTGCCCTAATAAATGCTATACCTGATCCTGACCCTGAAAATAGGTTTAGGGAGAGACCTATTGTTCCAGGAGAGCCTCCAAGCCCAATTAATCCACCTACAGGATGTAGATTTCATCCTAGATGTCCTAAGATAATTGATGGTAAATGTAATCTAAATGAGCCTACTTTAAGGGAAGTATGCTCAAAGCATTTTGTTGCATGTCATCTATATTAATGGTTTATATGGCTACAAATATCAATCCCAAAAGTATTTCTATTATTCCTCGGTTCCTTCCTTTACATATATCTAAATAGAATTAATGAATAATTCACTATGGGATGTGGATGAAAATAGCAATTATAGGTGCTGGACCTATTGGTTTAAGTATTGCGAAAAAGCTTTCTAGTTTAGGTCATAGTGTTACAGTATATGAAGAACATAAGTCTATTGGTATACCTCAACATTGTGCTGGTGTAGTTAGTAGGAGCTTTATTGAGAGATATGTAGGTAGTAAGCATATTCTAAATAGGTTTAATAGAATAAAACTGTATTCACCCAGTAACATATCGGTAACTCTACATGATAATTCATGGTTTGTAGGAGTTATTGATAGAGTTGGTTTTGATTGTGAACTCTATGATAGATGTTATGAATATTGCTGTTTAGGTGTAAGGGTTAATGCTGTAAACTACAGAAAGGCATCTATTGAAGTTAATGGTATAATTAAAAGCTACGATTTAGTAATTAATGCTGAAGGAGCTTCACATAGGATACTGGGTAAAACATTAAATCCATATGTTGATAGGGTTCCAGGTATCCAGATGGATTTAGAATGTAGACTAAGTAATGTTGATTTAGATACTATACAAGTGTTCTTCTCTAAATTAACTCCTAAATTCTTCATATGGCTTCTTCCTCTAGGAGATGGAATTGTAAGAGTTGGATTAGGATCTAGTAGGAAGCCTTACACTAGGCTTATTTATGTTTTAAGTAAGCATCCAATAATTTCAAAACAAATCGGTAAATATAGAGTTTTAAGAGTTTTCGGTGGATGGATACTTAGAGGTCCTGTCTTAAAAACCCCCTATCTTGGTAGACTACTATATATTGGTGATTCTGCTATTCAGGTAAAACCATTAACTGGTGGAGGTCTACTAACTGGTTTAAAATCTGTAGATGCTCTTACTAAGGCTTTTAATGAATGTAGCGATGTAAATAATATTGGAGTAAGATATGCTAAGCTTAATTTAGATTTAGTAATGAAGCTTAGAAGGCAAAGAGTATTAGTTAAGCTTTTAAATCTGCTGGTTAATACGCCGAAAACAATGGATAAAGCATTTAGTATAATTAGTCAATCCAACTTGCTAGAAGCTATTGGTAGAGATTTAGATTTTGATAATCATGAATCCATACCTAGAAGCATAATATTAAAAATTCATCTAGTTATATCTAGCTTCATTAGAGCTTTAATTAGTTAGCTATCTTAAACCATGAAACCTATTAAACTCCTTAACTAGATGGAGATCTAAACCTAGATCTTTAAAGTTTAAACCTAGAATTAATCCTGCTAGCTGTGATACATGTATTACCGGTATTACTCTATTTATCTCCCCTAAGCTTATTAAGCTATACTGCACCCTATCAAATGCTAGTAGGCATGCTGGACACATTACAAGTAGAATATCCGTATCTACGCTATTTATACTTAGTATTTTCCTCTTAGCTAGCTCCATAGTTATATCTCCCACCCCCTTAATTGCTGGTTGGCCACAGCATGTTTGCTTCTCATCGTATTCAATAGGTTCACCTCCGAATCTTTCAATAAAGTCATCGAGGAATCTTGGATACTCAACACTATCAATAACTAGATCTGGATGAGCATACGTATAATCACATCCATAATGGACTGCTACTCTTAATCCTTTAAGATTTCTCTCCCCTATCCTAGCTATTTCTTCTATTTGCTTGTATATTACTTCAGCTACATGTATAATCTTAATACCCTGGGGTATTGTCATATTCAACTCGTCAATAAGCCTTCTAAAACCTTCATCTTCTAGTTTCTTTAATGTATCGTTTAAGTTTGAGTAGCATCCATTACATGATGTTACAATAAATCTAGATTTTAAATATGTCTTCGACATTATAAAGGCATTGATAGAATATACAGTTTCAGGAGGCATTAACCCTACATTCTTAAATGTTAAGCTACAACATATCTCCTCTCCTAAAAATACCTTATAACCTAGCATTTCAAGAACTTTTAATGTTGAGTATGCAATACCTGGATACATATTTAGTGAAAGACATCCTGGATAGTAGTATAATGGTTCTTCACTATTTGGGACATCATTAATCCTCGTCAATTCCAACCCCTTGAAATCCTGTCTTCATAAATATTTCTCTTAATACTCTATGAAATCCCTCCTTATCTAGGTCTTGTTTTAGCTTTTCACGGTAGACTTCAACTTCATTACTTATAGGCTTAATTACTAATCCACTATCTAAAAACTGTTTTAGCATTTCCCTGTAGGTATTTAATATATCTCTTCTTGCCCTAATGCTTTCCTCTCTAAGCTTAGTTACTACTTTAGTGAATTCTATAAGGCTTGGACATCTTGCTTCACATATATGACATATAAGACAATACCATATCTCATCAATTCCTCCTATTCCTCTAACTATTTTATACGCTATCCTTCTTGGATTAAACGGTGTAATAGATGATACTGGACATGAACCTGTACATACTCCACACTGAAAACACTTTAATACGTAATATTGAATTAGTTTCTTATTCTTGTTTTCAAGCATAATGCATCAACTAGACTAAGCTTATATCTTTTACTTGAATCATCAATATAACAGTGTTTAATAGTATTTAAATCTTTCATATAAGCATATCTAATGATGTATAGATAATGTATAACTAGTTAAACATTAATTCAGTGAGAATTATGGTTTAAATGTATTGAAAGCAACCTAATTAATTAGTAATTAAGTCAAATATTTCTTATTAACCTATCACAAACTACATATACTTCACATCTAAAGTTTACAGAATCGTAAATATATAGATACCTTTATATTTATCTACTATGTCTTCTCATGTGTCTAGACAGTTTAAGCTTGTTATTACAAGAACTCATAATTCGGAGTTAATGTCTAAGATGGGTAGTTTAAATAGTGAGTATGCTAATAGTGTAGCTATAGTTTCCATTTCTAAATCTTCCATGGTTGAGATGGGTATAAAAAACGGCGATAACGTGGAGGTATCATCGCTTTTCAACTCCGTTGTTGTTAGGGTTAAAGCTGATGAAAGCCTTGAGGATGATGTTGCTGTTATGCCTATGAGTCCATGGAGCATGTCTTTACTCCCACCATTCATGGGTCAGGAAGGCTTTCCAATATATGGACGTGTAATGGTATCTATTAAGCCAACATCTAAAACTACTACTAAACTACAAGAACTTCTTAGTAGTGATTAAACTCATCCAGTTCTATAGAAGCCTCCATAATAAATTCTACTCTAATTTACTATTTTTCCCTAATTATTTTGGTTCTGTCCGGATAAAAGTTGGGCTGGGTAATTAATATTATGGAGATTCCAGCCCAGTTAATAGATTGGGCTGGGAGCTTAAATATCTTTAAAGGAAATAGAAAGCCGATTGAGCTGAAGGTGAAGGCTTTTCTATTATGGTTGATACTGAGCTCTTGTGGAAAGCTTCTAGGCTTCTTGAGCTTTGGAGGGAATTTGCCAGTAAATCTAAACGAGTGGTGCTTGAAGTTCAGGGCTATTTTGGAAGCTAAAGAATGGGGGAAGCCAAAGAAGCCATAGCTATAGATGAAGATTGCCTCAAGCTTAAGGGCGGGAAGTTTGGGTTTATGTTGCCATAGATGTTGATACTAGGAGCTTGTAGAAATAAGGACCTGCTAGGAGTTCTTTAGCAACTAGACTTTTCCTTCAAAAGTCTTAATAAATGCCTAACAAGCCAAGAATAATAAGGGATAGGGCGGGTTGGCTTGAGGAAGGGGTTGAGCAGCTAGGATTAGAGCAGGAGCATCAAAACATGGAGAAGAAGCTTGGTGGAAAGGGTTTTTGCCTACCTGAAGCATCGTACAGGCATATTCCTCCATAACATCAACGTTAACTTAAGAAATACCCTTAGAAAGCTAAGTGGGAGTGAACAAAGCCTAGCTTTAAGGAATCTAACAGCTTCTAAGAGCTTTTAAGCTCTACTACGACTTTCTAGGCAGAGAAAACAAGAGATAACTTATTATCATATCATCATATTTAACATTAAATTTAAAAAAGCAAGAGATGACTAAAATATTAAACTTTTTAAGATAGAAGTCATTGCAAAACTCTACTACTAAGGTTTAACAGTTTAATTCTACATGAGAATAGTATTGTAAAAGATTGTTAACATGCTTAAATTTGGAGTTTTGCAATGAGCTCATAAGAATAGCAACAATACTTTAGGAAAAAACAAAAACAAGAAAAGATTAAACCTATTCTCAACCTATATCTTATCCGGACAGAACCATTATTTTATACTTATAATGCAGTTAAGCAGTCTTAATATTCACTACTTCCAGCTAGCTTCTCAAATTAGAGTTTTTCTTTATTTCCATAGTTGTCAATAAATACAATTTCATCTAATTCTTTACGATTTTTTGATGGCGATTCTGCTGGGTAACCTATAGAAACTATAGATAGTATTCTTTTATTCTTTGGGATTTTAAGTATTTCCTTAATCTTCTCCTCGTAAGGTGAATTGTATGCTCCTATCCAGCAGGCACCAAGACCTAAAGCATGAGCTTCAAGAAGCATATTCATAGTTGCAATAGCTCCATCTTCTACTGCATGTCTTGATAGCTCAGGATCAATAACAACAGCTATTCCGATAGGAGCATTTGCTAAGAATCTTCCATATGTTGTAGCTTCTGCAACTCTTCTCCTTACTTCTTCACTTTTTAATACTATAAAACTCCATGGCTGGCTATTATTTGCTGATGGAGCCCATCTACCAGCCTCTAATATCTTCCTAACTAGTTCGCTAGGAACTGCTTTCTCCATATACCTCCTTATACTCCTCCTACTCTTAATAAGCTCTAAAATATCCATATCAGGTTTACTAGTCTATACTATATAAATCTATCTAACATGTAAAGTCTAGACTAGTATAGTGGTTCGCTTAGCTAACATATATTATTGAATCCGTCTAAATTAACTTCCCCTAATATCTGTATATGCTTTATATATGTAGTTGAATTACTATTTAACATCATAAGGTTTAAATATTAGCTAAACAGCGTTATATTGATAGTGTTGGAAAAATATATTAGTTAAGTTTTATAATTGGTGTGTATATGTCCTTAAAAAGCTATTTAGAGAACACTGTTTTAGAAGAAGTTGTTTGTCCAGGATGCTCCTTATTATGTAATGACTTAGTTGTTAAAATCAGTAATGGAGAAGTAAGGGTTGTTGAGGGGGCATGTAGTCATGGCTATCAAGCAATTAAAACATATAGCATGGATAGTAGGTTAAGAGGTTTCACTATTGGGTTGAAAAACGTAGATCTTGAAGAAACTGTTAGGAAATCTGCTGAAATTCTTTCATCATCTAGTAAACCTTTAATATATGGGTTTGATGAATGTTCCAATAAAGCTATAGAGCTTGGATTAAAAGTTGCAGAGAAGGTTAATGGAATATTTGATACGCCTCCAAGTATATGTCAGCCATTAATGCCCTTAATAGCCAGTGGAGATATTGAGTTAGGTGTTTTTGAAGATGTATTGGATAATGCAGACATGATTGTTTTCTGGGCTGCAAACCCAGCTGAAACTAATCTAAGACATGCAAGCAGATATTCAGTAATGCCTAGAGGAAATAGTGTTCCACTTGGAAGAGAAAATAGAATTGTTGCTGTAGTAGATGTTAGGAATAGCTGGACTATGAAGATCGCTCAACACCAAATAAAAATCGATTTAGGTGGAGATGTTGAATTTACTGAGAGTTTAGATAGAATATATGATGGAAAACCGTTAAAGACTAGTAGGTACACAGGAGCAGCCTCATCTCTAATCAATGATATTAAAAGGGCAAGATATATTGCATTCTTCATAGGTCACGGCTTAATACTTAACGGTAATGTTAACGATACAATACTTTCAATTGTAAACATTCTAAGAAAAATAGGAGCTAGTAAAAGAATTACATTAACTCCAATAGCTGAAAGAATCAACTCAATGGGGGCAGCGCAGATCCCATATAAACTCTATAAGTATAGTCATGCATTAAAGTTTAGTAATGGAAGTATTGAATATAATCCTGTTTCTACAAGTGCTTACGGAGGACTTTTAAGAGGGGATTTTGATGCAGTTCTCCTTGTTAAAACAGATCCTACAACACATCTACCGTTAAGTGCTTCAAGAAAAATACCGTTTAGTAAAACAATAATATTAGATTATAGAGAAACAGTAGCTTCAAGTAGAAGCCAAATAAGGGTTCCATTATCGATTCTAGGAGTTGAAGCTAGTGGGGAAGTTATACGCTCGGACGGTGTACCTACTAAGCTAGAGAAAATCATAGATGAAAGAGAAAACACTATTCATGAGGAGGAATTTCTTAGGAAGCTACTAGAATACTTGTAGGTGGTTGAATGAATAGAACTGCATGTTTAATCTGTCATTGCGGTACAAATATTAAAGGCGTTATAGATATTGAAAAGCTTAAAAATGATGTTAAGAGGATATATGGAGATATTCTAGTATATGATAATGAGCATTGGTGTAGTGAGGATGGACTAAAGAAAATGGGGGAGATAATAGCTAAGGATGGAACTTCAAGAATTGTTATAGCTGCATGTACTCCGAGTCTTCACGAAGAACTCTTCAAGAAAAACGCTGAAAAATATGGTTTGAATAGAGGATTTATTGAAATAGCAAACATTAGGGAGCAGGCTAGTTGGGTTCACTGGTATAATCCAGGTAAAGCTACATTAAAAGCTTTAGACCATATATTAATGGCTTTAGAAGCTGTTAGAGAAGCTAAACCAATCAATATTATTAGAAGACCTACTGAAAGATCAGTTCTTATTATAGGTGGTGGTGTAGCAGGTATTAATGCAGCATTAAATCTAGCAGATACTGGTATTAAGGTATTCCTAGTTGAAAAATCTGGTTTTCTAGGTGGTCATATGGCTAAATGGGATAAAGTATTTCCAACGCTAGACTGTAGCATATGTATTCTTGGGCCGTTACTCTCTCAAGCCTACAATCATCCAAACATTAAAATATATACTTTAAGTGAAATAGTTGATGTTTCAGGAGTACCTGGAGACTATGTGGTGAAGATTAGAAGGAAAGCAAGATATATAGATGAAACAGCATGTAATGGATGTAATAAGTGTTTAGAAGTTTGCCCAGTAGAGCTCCCGAATGAGTATGAATATGGAGTAAATATGAGAAAGGTCATAGTTAAACCAGAACCTCAAACAGTACCTGTTGCACCATATATTGATATTGAAAATTGTATTGGATGTATGAATTGTATTGGAGTATGCGATCCTAAGGCAGTAAACTTTAAAGATATAGATAGAGAAATAACCTTAAGTGTAGGAGCAATAATTGTTGCAACAGGATTTAAACCATATAATCCAAGAGAAATCGAGGAGTATGGCTATGGAAGATTCCTAGATGTTATTACAGGAGCCGAATATGATAGAATGCTTAACTGTAATGGACCTACAAAAGGTAGAATAGTTAAGCCATCAGATAGTGGTGAAGTAAGGAAAATAGCATTCATACTATGTGTAGGTAGTAGAAGTGAAAGACTAGGTAGACCATACTGTAGTAAGATATGCTGTATGTATACGATAAAGCATGCTCTTGAAACAAAAATAATTAATCCAGAAATAGATATAACAGTCTTCTATACTGATATTAGAGCTTCAGGTAAAATGCATGAAGAAGCATATAGAAGAGCACTTGAAGCAGGAGTAAAATTTGTGAGGGGAAGGATAAGTAGTGTAGAGAGAGATAAATCCGGAAAGCTAAAACTTACCTATGAGGATACTCTAGAGGGAAAAGTAGAGAGAGAACTATTCGACCTAGTAGTTTTAAGTATAGGTATGGATCCAGATCCAGATAATAGAAGGCTTGCAAACATGCTTGGATTACAGCTAGATGAATATGGCTTCTTTACAGAGTATCATCCCAAACTCAAACCATCAGATACTTTTAGAAGCGGTATATATCTAGCTGGGGCATGCAGTGGACCTAAAGACATTACTGAATCTACTCTTCAAGCAGGATTAGCAGCAAGTAAAGCAGCTCAATTCCTACATTCTGGTGAAGTAGAAGTGGAGGTTATTGCACCTGAAGTAGATAAGGATAAATGCTTAAAATGTGGGTTATGTGTACAAGCATGCGACTATAAAGCCTTAAAACTAATATCTAAAGAAGTATTAGTTAATGAAACTGCATGTACTGGGTGTGGTGTATGTATAGCTGCATGTCCAGTAGGAGCAATAAAATCGCCTAAAAAACCAACTGATGAACAAATATACTTAATGCTTAAAGCAGTATTTAAGGAGAAAAAGGACTATCCATTAATTATAGGATTCCTATGTAGATGGTGTGGCTATGCAGCTGCAGATAATGCGGGAATTAACAAGATACCATATCCAACAAATATTAGAGTAGTTAGAGTTGAATGTTCAGGTAGAGTTAGTCCTAAACATGTAGTTTGGGCTCTTAAAATGGGAGCTGATGGAGTTCTAATTATTGGATGTAGAGAACAGGACTGCCACTATAGAACAGGTAGAGTTAAAGCCAATAGGAGAATAAAGTCATTAAAGGAATTATTGGAGAAATATGAAGTTAATCCAGGTAGAGTTGAAATAACGGGTGTAAGTGCTTCTGAGGGGGGTAAGCTAGCTAAAATCATTACAGACTTCGTAGATAGAATTAGTAAAGTAGGACCTATTGGAAGCGAACTTGTAAAGGTGACAACTCATTGAGTATTGAAAAGCCGCAAGTAAATGTCGAGATAGTAAATAGTACGTTAACATACACTTCAAAATATACAATGCTTACAAAAAACATAAAATTCAGTATGGATAGATGTGTTGGATGTGGATTATGTAGTATTGTATGTCCAGTTGAAGCAATAACATTGGGTCCAATAAGAGATATAGCAGCAAAGAAGCTTGAAGCTCCACAGATAATTATTGATGAAACTAAATGTATTGTATGTCCAGTCGGCGCATCAGTATGTATATTTAATGCATTAAAGTTTAATACTGAAGAAACATTTAAAACCCCAAGAATTAGCGGATCAATAAGCATAGATTCGTCAAAGTGTAAACCATGCTTAATATGTGAGAAAACATGTCCGAGAAGAGCTTTAAAGGTAGAAATTGAGATTCCTCGAAAGGAGGATCTTGTAAAATATGATGGGGAGATATGGGCTAGTGGAGAAATAAGAATTGACATAGATAAATGCATATACTGTGGATTATGTGAAATACTATGTAATGCATTCAAAATAGAATGGATAGATAAACCTACACCACCAGAATTTAAAATTGCTAATGGAATATTTATTGATGAAGATAAATGTGACTACTGTGAACTCTGTAGGGAAATATGTCCTACAGAAGCAATATCAGTTAAATGCTTTAAGTCAGCTTTAAGAACAATAGCTAAACCGAAAGTTAAAGGGGAAGTTAAAATAGATGTTAATAGCTGTATATGGTGTGGCTTATGCATGGATAAATGTCCACAAAAAGCAATAGAAACTAAGAAGCCATTTACAGGAGAGATTAGAATTGTTAAGCCTGAGAAATGCGATCCATCAGGCTGTAAAAATTGCTTCAACATATGCCCATTAAATCTATTCTATACTGCGAGAATACCTTCAGAATCAAGAATTAAAGTTGCTGATGAATACTGTGTATATTGTGGAGCATGTGTTAATGCATGCCCATATGAAGTTCTTAAAGTTAATAGATTTGGATTTAATATTGAGGAAAATAAGCCATGGGGCAAATCATATAGTGAAATGTATATGAAGCTTATAGGTAAATATAAGCCTAAAATAATTGAGTACCCGATAAGAAAACTAGCAGTACCTATCAGGAAGATAATACCGCAAGAAATAGGTAAAGCAGTTCAACCACTAGTAGAGTTTAGGGAGATTAAGGAGAGAATAGATAAATTAGAGGAATTAATTAGTAGTAGAACTGTAAGAATACTTATTGAAAGAGGAGAAATTAAACGTTTAAGCTCACTAGGAAAACTACATCAAAGCAATAAATCTTAACCATCACCACATCAATATTCAACAGTTCTACATACATGTTAACATAGCATAGTTCAGATTCTACTTAAAAATTAAGCATTATCTAAAACTTTTGAAAACAAATAGTTTAAATGGAAAACTATTACGTATTTCTAATAGTTTTCTATTTTAAGAATAGATACTAATAAACTTTAAATTTAATGGTTCCTAGTCAATTTCTTCTCCATCTCTCCAACTAATTTTACAAGTTCATTCTCCACATCTTTATCTAGTGGTTCCGGTCTATGTTCTGCTAGTATTCTCATTGCTTCTTCACGCGCAGTCCTCCATAAATCTCTTCCTCCCATCCTTATCCACTTCTCTCTTCTATCCCTATCAATTATTTTAGGTATATAGTATTCTCTCTTAAGGTATTTTATAGTATGCTTTTTTGATAGGTAATGTCCTCCTGAACCTACTTCACTTATAACGTCTAGAGCAAGTGTTTCATCATTAACTTCAATTCCACATAAGGCACGATTAACCATACCGCATATTTCATTGTCGATTACTGCCTGCTCATAGCTTGCTGTTAATGTAGATTCAAGAGATCCTGAAGCATCATATATGAAGTTTATTCCAGCCATAGCAGCCATGAGTAATGTTAATGCTTTCTCTATTCCTGCCTGTATATCGGGTATTTTCGAGTCTGTTACTCCTCCGGTTCCTCGACTTGGTAGATTATAGTAGCTTGCTATTTCAGCTGTTGCTGCATTTATTAATCCAGTTTCTATAGCCCCAAGAGCTATGTTACCTGTCCTCATATCTAGGGGGGCTGAAACAGTTCCATAAAGTATTGGAGTACCTGGATTTGTAAACTCAGCTATAACCAATCCACTTAAAACCTCAGCATTCTGCTGTACTAATAGTCCTGCAAGGGTAGCTGGTGCTGTAGCTCCTGCTTGAGCTTCAGGAGCTATTATAACTGGCTGTCTATACTTAGCATAGACAATAAGTCCCTCAGTTAACTCTTTAGAGTGCTGTAGAGGACTTACTGGATTATGAAATCCTAGAAGCATAGGTTTCTTCATAAGCTCCTCTATACCGCCAGCAACAATACTAGTAAGCCTTACAGTATCCATAGCAGTTCTTCCTCCATAAGTATTTCCATCAATAGTCTTCGTAGTATTCCTAAACATTGTAAGCAACTCATATACATGCAGTAACTCTATCTTCACATCTTTAGGCTCTACAGCTATAGATACGTGATGAATATTTTCTAGGGCATCTGCAAGCCTACAAAAATTCTCTAAGTCTCTCAAAGTAGGTTCTCGACGTAAGCCTGTTTCTAAATCTAGAATATGAATACTAGTACCCTGCATTGAAAAATAAGTATTACCAGGCTCAATTTTTAATCTATGCTTCCTACCGAAAAGTATGAAGGAGCTTGGAGCTTTCTTAATAGCTTCTCTTACAATATACTCCGGTATTCTAACAGTTTTATTATCTCCAACTTCAACACCTATTCTTCTCATAATCCTTAAAGCCTCATCCTCAAATATCTTTATACCAATCTTTTCCAGAACCTCCATTGTAGCTACATCAATTCTACAAATATCCCCACGATTTAAAATCCTAATCCTCATAATTGACATCTATGTTAGCAATAAATAAATATATCGTGAATTAATGAGTAAAACATCACATCTAAATTCATTTAGACTTAGTTATAATATTGTGAGAGATGCTATTAATTCTTCAGCTATGAAGACACTAAAAGGATAGTAAAATAGAAATCACATAAGTTATCTACTCTAGAGTATTAGTAGATGCAGTTCTTAAAGCATTATGTTATTAGACATGATGACTTAAGCTTAATTTAGGCTTATTACTGTAGATTAATGAAGCTATGAAACAAACTTAGTTGAGTTATTTTCTATCAATTACTATTAATAGAAAATAATCATTAATCTATTACATAATCTGTATTAGTTTATATTTCCCCTGGCTAGAGGTTAATGCTGGAATAATATGATTATTTTCTATTTTTCTAAGAGATGTAACAGCTAGTATCTCTCATATTGTAGATTGTATGAATAGCCTCCAACATTCAACCGCTACTCTATCATCTATGTTAAATTAGTTGAAAGTATCATGATTCATACTAAATGATTAGTATACAATTCTATTATGCTTCTTTCATTGAAAGGCTTCTCTAATATATGATAATTTAATTCTTCAAAAGGTTTAGAGAACCATAACATACTGTCAGTAAGGAATACTGGTTTTCCATTACAAAGTTTAAAACCTTTTAATAAATTTTGTTATCGTAATGTTTTATAGGTAGGTTCCTATAGCTATTACTTATTTCTAATACCTACATAAACCCATATTGCCCATCATTAGCCTTAATTCTGCTTCATCTAGATCAACTTTCTTAGATTTTGATGAATGTTTATTTCTTTTAGGCCTATTATCCACTTATCAATAGTTACTTTGTGAATTTTATATAATGCTTTATGAATCTTCCAGACATTTCCAGAATCCTAATATTTAATGTAATCTTACTTTCTCAAGTGTTCAAGATTTCTATAAACTTTAATAATACTAATATTAATAGCTTCTAAACT
>Ga0209394_1001076_pt1 | contig 17378 bp, 22 predicted proteins | sample JNZ201metaG_FD_184122 | JGI IMG/M metagenome (GOLD analysis project Ga0209394, IMG submission 184122) | Hot spring microbial communities from Jinze hot spring, China to study Microbial Dark Matter (Phase II) - JNZ 20120812A (SPAdes) (version 3) ... | reverse complement strand
TAGCTAAATATAGGGAGAATCTCTTAAAGTAAAGATCAGGATTAGTCTCCTTAAGTGCTTTTGCATAGGCAGCTATATGTTCACCCCGCAGTCTATTTTCCGAAGGAACTACTTCATTAGATACAGGTACTTTCAATCCAACGTCATTTGCAGCCTTTATAGCAGCAAATACTTTTGCTCCACGAGTCGGCTTATGTAGCCCTATGTATGGAGCAGCATACTTAATGCCCGCTCTTAGAGCTCTTAAAGAAGCAAGAAGGCCAGTTAAGTACGCTGCTGGAACATTCTTTGTCCCACCTCTCCAGCCATACTTCTTAACTAATTCCATACTATGTGCTGCAGCAATAGTTAAATCACCCTTAACAGATGGCTTAACTACTTGAACTAATACATACCTGTTAGTTTTACGAACTATGTAGATATGATGCCCGGAGGATACAAGTCTATATCGTTTATAGTAATCTGTCTTACCCTCCCTCCTTCTCCTCTTCGGGACTTTATACTTTGGTCCACGCGCCACTCCTATTTCACCTCAACGCCCAACTCCTTAAGGCTAGCCTTTAAGTGAGCTAGGCTTCTAAAAGCACCTCCTTTAGCCATTCTATACAGCCTTCTGTAAGTACTTCTGCTAATGACCTTGTTATCCCTCAAGTACTTCAAGTACCTTCTAATTTTCCTCACAGAGTTCATCCACAATGTTTTCTCATCTGCTCTAGCCCCCTTAGAGCCCTTCCTCTTGCCATACCCCCTCCTCCTACCTTTCTTAATTTTTTCATGCCTTAACTTCCATCTCTCCCTTGAATTGCTGTGAACTGGTTTAACTCCAATAACTCCATCATGTATTAATTGCTCAATGTCTTCTCTTGTTATTGCTTCTGATACTCTATCAATCTCCTTAGGATTTATCCATATCCTTGATGCACCTACACCAAGTATTTCTGAAGCAAGCCTTTTCTGAAGCGATAAGTCAGGCACATCAATCACCTCGCCATTGAATTAGCTACTTTAAATCCTCTCTTTTCAGCTTCCTCAACTATTTTAAGCTTATTCCTGAGGCCTGTAGTACTAGCTACGTAAATTATGTGCTTCAAAGGATCAAGTTCTTCAAGCTCACTTAAACTATGTACAACTATGGGCTTCAAGCCTGTTGGATGGAGGCCTCTGACAGCTCTTGGAGCTCTATAACCTACTTCAACTAGAGGCGGATATCCCTTTAACTTAAGTCTAGCCTTGTTATCTATCCCCTTAGGCTTTCTCCACTTAGGGTCGTTCTTAAACTTAGGCTTCTTCCACCATAGGTATCTAAGGAATTCAGGCTTAGTTGACTTAATTTTTCTCCTTAGCTCAAGCAGTTTATCAATAGGCTTCTCAGAGCTCAAGTCCTTCACCCTTATCATAAATGTATATTCCATCAATAAACGCTCTTCTATCTCTATCAACAACCCTTGTTGCTAACTCTATGTTTGCAGCAGTTTGGGAAACAGCTTCTAGATCCACTCCTTCAACTATGATGTCATCTCCTTCAACTCTCACCTTCGTATCACCAATTATTTTAGCCACTCTATCGCTTTTCTCGCCAAGGAAGTTCTTTATTACAACGACTTTACTTCCTTCATTTACTTGTACTGTCATTGGAAAGTGTGTTGCAACGATCTTGAGTTTATACCTATAGCCTTCCACAACTCCTTCAATCATATTTCTTAAGTGAGCTGCTATTGTACCCGTTAAAGCCTTTAAACGCCTATTAGCAAAGTAAGCCTCTACAACAACTTTACTATTTCTTACTCCAATTAAAACTTCTTTAGCATAGCTAAAGTCCCTTTCAAGAGAGCCCTTAGGCCCCCTCACTTTAATTACCTTATCACTCACTTCAACAGTTACCCCACTTGGAATAGGGACTTCGTAACGTATGTGAGTTTTCTTAGCCAACTACAACACCCCGTCAATAAACGTATGCTAATGCCACTCCTCCAATCCTCCTTCTTAAAGCCTCCCTATGAGATATGACTCCTTGAGAAGTCGACAATATTATTATTCCAATATCTCGAGACGGCAGGTACTTCCTGAGCCAATGAGGCATTACTTCAAGCTCCCTATATTTAACTGAAGCTCTAGGCTTTATCACTCCACACTTGTTTATTCTCCCAAGCAGTTGCACTCTTATCTTCCCCCACCTGCCATCATCTATGTACTCAAGCTCACCTACATACCCCTCAACTTGCATAACTCTAAGCGTATTTATTATCAGCTTTGACGCCGGCATTATGAGTGCTTCTCCCTTAGCTCTTACTTCACAGTTATATATAGTGGCCATAGCGTTCGCTAGAGTATCAAGCATGACCATTCCTATCGCCGCATTCACTTAGTCTTTAGAGCCTAAAGCTAAACACTACTTAATAAATTCTCAACACTTTTGGAACGACCTGCTTTTAAACATAGGAATAGGGGGAGCTACATAAATGCTTGGAAAAACAAGCATGATCACGTGATTGCAGGGCTAGAGTAAAGTAGTGAAGAGTATTAAATGTAGTAGAATTAGTAACTAGGCACAGCTCTACATGTATTTTCTAAAGCCCATGCTTGGCGCTAATTCGCGGAAGCACTGCCTGCATAAGTATATTCCATACTTCTGGATTATAGCATCTTGAGAGCCGCATCTCCTGCATTTTCTAGAACCCTTCCCAAACTTATGGATCTTCGATTTCTTATACTTTCCCACGTACATCACCTAAATTCATTAGACTATTTCTACATTGAAGAACTTATAAAGATATGTCATTGCTTCTTCCTTCGTAACTCTATGTCTTCTTGGAATACTTCTAGCCCTCCTACGCCTTCTCCTCAATACTCTAAATCCAGGTCTCTCAAAAGTTATACAGACATCCATGCCGAATATGCCTATCTCAGGATCGTACTTTACTCCAGGTATCAATATGTGCTCCTTTACTCCAAAAGACACATTCCCATAGTCATCAAAGCTAGAGGCTTTCAATCTATATCCAACAGCTGCTAAAGCCTTTTTAAGGAATTCAACTGTCTTCTCCTTCCTTAGAGTTACCGCAACACCTATGTTCTCTCCTTTACGTATGCCAAAGTCCTTTATAGTTCTCTTAGCTTTCCTTGGAACAGGCTTCTGCCCAGTTATTTCCTCAAGAACTTTAGCTATCCTTGGAATTCTTTCAGTTAATGCACCTACACCTACGTTTACAGTTACTTTAGCTATTCTAGGTAAAAGCATCGGATTTTCCTCCCAATTCTTCAATATTTCATCTACGTTTTTTACGTAATCAAATATAGTCATTACCACGCACCACCAGGTAAATATATCAATGGACTTTCAATGCCTATTGGAAATACATAGTTTAAACTTGTTTGAAACTTTACTCCATTCCTATCTTCTAAAGTGACTATGCTTTTCACCCTCTTAAACCCCCTTTGAATAGAGACTATCCTCCCAACTCTTCCGACATTTCTGCCCCAAGTCACGATGGCAATAACGCCCTCCTTTAATGGCACATAGTCAAGCAACTGCTGCTTAGGCACCGAGATCTTTAGTGTGCCTAGTGTGTCATAAACATCTTCAACTGGATTCCTTGGATCAGAGACCTTAATTAAGTAGTTTCGCCCATCATGTAGGTTTAATTGTATGTGTCCTCCTTTAACTACAGTTTTATCTTCAATACGGCATAGTTTAAATGAGCTCTCCTCTTTAGGGACTTTAATTAAGTCCATGTACTTAGTTGGAACTGGTAGGACTCTAAATACTTCACCTGTAGTAACTACTTCAACTACATCCATTAATCCAACGGGGTACTTGTAGTTTCTTCTAACAACTCCATCTACTTTAAATTGTCCTTCAGCAATGAGCTTCCTCGCTTCTCTAGAGGTTTTAGCATATTTAAGCATGTTTCTTACAATTATTAGAAGAGGTATGCATCTATCTATTGGATGAGGCCCAGGCGACGGTTTTACAGCCCACTTATACTCCTTCCTAAGTATAGGCCAAAAGGCTGGAGCCGCTAATGCCTTTAAGTGCTTACTGCCACCCATGCTACCCATAATTCCTACCTCTCTTCACTTTCTTTAACAGCTTGCTCTCCCCCAACTGCTTGAATTCTTTCCCCACCTCTCCTCTCAACGATCCCTCTCCTCCAAGGATCGTCTAAGTTTAGCTTAACGATCACTACTTTAGATGGATGTATGGGATAGTAAACTGGAGTTCCATCAGCTTTCTTTACTTGCACTCCTTCAATAAGTATTCTGGCTCTCTTAAGGTTTACTCTAACAACTTTACCTTCATGGCCTGTCCAGCTTCCCCGCACAACTCTAACAACATCTCCAACGCGTACTGGAAGCCTCTTAACTCTATGTCTCTCCCTTAATTCCTTAGATAGAGGAGCTGTTAAGAGCTTGTGCCTTAAGTGCAAGGGCATAGTGTAAAGAGCTTTCCTACGCTTACTCGGCTTACTTGATGAAGAACTCAAGCCTCTCACGCTCGCTTCTAAACTACTATTGTAGCTATGTTTGCTATGCTAGGCCATCTTTCAGCAGCTTCCCTAGCTATCGGGCCATGTATTTCGCTCCCCTTAGGAGTTCCTTCAGGAGTTATTATGACAACTGCATTATCTTCAAAACTCACCCAAGTTCCATCAGGCCTCATATAGGGCCTCTTCTGTCTAACTACTATAGCTTTCATTACTTGCTTCCTCAACTCAGGCCTACCTCTTTTAATTGAGACAACTACTAGATCTCCTACACTAGCCCTGGGGATCCTCCTTAACCTGCCCTTGTAACCCGGCACTCCTATTATTAACGCCTCCTTAGCACCACTGTTATCAGTTACATTAACTAAGGAACCTACTTGTAGGCCGAATTGAATTCTCTTCCTAGATAAAGCTGGCTTACCTGCTTTAGCTCTTTCCGCTGGCACTTTCTCCACCTCTCTTAACTACTCCAAGTACTACGAAGTGAACTGTCTTCGATATAGGCCTTGTCTCCCCTATAATTACTACATCCCCCTCCTTAGCTCCTATACAAGGGGGATTGTGAGCGTGAATGCTTGTACGCCTCCTCTCATACCTCCTATACTTCTTAACGAAGTAGAAGTAGTCGTGTCTTACCGTAACTGTTCCATGAGCCTTAGAGCTCACTACAGTTCCATCCAGGATCAGTCCTCTGACCTTCAGTCCTCCATGCCATGGACATAGAGGATCACTGCAAGTATGCTTAGGAGGCTCAATGCCTGGTATTCCAACACTTCTAACGCTAGCCCTACTCAAGTTCTCCACTTCCTTCTCCTCACTATGTTCTTCAGCCTATCCTCAGGTCTCCCTAAAATTTCTATTCCTCTAACTAATACCTTGACTCCGCTCGGTAATGTGAATTCAAAAACTCCGTGTTCCTTCAATACTCTAATTCTCCTAAAGCCCTCTTCTAAGACAAGGGTCTTAGAAGTTTCATCAATGACGAGCCCTCTTCTACCAATAAGAGTCCTATCGGGGTGTTCCACTATGGCGATGCTTAAGCCTATGAGCTCGTGGTAAGTTATGTTTTTCTCCGTATATTTCAAGTCCTTACCCTTATTCCTTCCTAGACGACTCTCTAATTACTGTCTGTAACCTAGCTATATCTCTCTTAATGCTCCTTATCTTAGCTGTATCCTTAAGAGTCCCTACGCCTGCCTGTAGCCTAAGCTTTAATAACTCAATCCTTAGTTCAGCTAGCTTCCTAAGCCTCTCCTCAGGACTGGCCTTCCTTACATCAGCTGCCTTCAATGCTTTCACCAACTGCCTCTCCTTCACTAGCCTCCCGCTCACTGATCTGCTCTACGAACCCCTCCTCAACTTCAACCTTGAACTTATCCAACTCCTCAGGTTTAACCTCTCTTACAGATACATGATCAGAAGTTATGCCAGGCTTGACTACTATTACTTCAACTCCATATACTCCAGGCTTCAGTAATGCTTTAGCTACAGCTCTATCAATTAAGTAATCAGCTTGCTCGCCCGCTTTATATACCTTCCCAGCCCTAAGCTTTAGATAAGTAGCTCTCTCAGCCCTAAGCTTTCCACTAATGACTATTTCCACTCCAATAGCTCCTGCTGCCATAGCTCTATTGATCATTACTATGGCCACCCTCCTGTAAGGTATTTCCTTCTCAAGCGCTCTAACTATTCTGAAAGCAATTATTCTTGCATTAAGATCTGGGTTACCCACTGGTAGAACAGTTATATTTGGATTCTCTAATCCAAACCTCCTCTGTAGAAGTAGGGATAGCTTTCTTATAGTTGAGCCTCCTGGACCAATCACCATTCCTGGATACTCCACGTACAAAACTAGTCTATAGCCTGTTGGAGTTTTATATAGATCTAGGCCTGCATAACCCGCCTTGTAGAAGTAGGAGGCTAGAAACTCATCGATCATAGATTTAATGACTCCATAGTTTATAAAGTACTCCCTAACTTTAGATCCAGTCATAGTTCCACTACACCTCTCCAACAATTACTTCAACATTAGTCCTTCTGTCAAACTTTTGAGTAGATCTACCGAAAGCCCTCGGCATCCATCTCTTTAACGTAATACCTCTATGTGCTGCTATGTGGATTATTCGAAGCTTACTTAAATCAAGGCCTTTTACTTCCGCATTATTCCTAGCGTTTTCCAAGAGCTTTATGAGGTATTTAGCTGCCTTAACTGGATATCTACCAGCAGGCCAACCCCACTTATCTGCAAGTCCTCTTTTATGAGCTATCTTACCGCTATACCTCTTAAGTGGTATAGGCTCCTTTAGATCAAGGACTCTCCTCAAAAAGTCTAGAGCTTCATCAAGGCTCATCCCTCTCACAGCACTACACACTTCCCTCATGTCTTTTATCGATACATCTGCATCTAAGATAACTGCTTTAGCTACCTTCCCTTCATCCCTTAGCTTAACGCTATAATGCCATGTAGGCAAGGGCAATTCGCCTCTAAGTCTTTAATGATACAAACAAGCTGCTCCTAGTCGCCTTTAAGCCGGGCTCTCCATGCTCTACACGCTTACACGTTGGAGCGAATTCACCTAGGTAGTGACCTATCATTTCAGGCGTTATATAGACTGGCGTGAACTCCTTGCCATTATACACAGCTATGGTTACTCCAATCATCTCAGGCAATATGACCATGTTCCTCACGTGAGTCTTTACAACAATCCTCCTCCCTTCATTAAGCAGCTGCCTAGCCCTCCTTATCTTTGCTAAAAGCTTTACTTGAGCTTCAGTAAGTCCTCTCTTCAAACTCCTCCTCTGCCTAGCTGGAAGGAGATTTATGAACTCGTCGAGAGGCATTTCAAGTAGTTCTTCAATAGTTCTTCCTCTATAGCTATACTTCCGCCACTCTGGCTGCACTAGCGTAATTGACATACAGCTGCCACCACTTTGTATCCTAAGCTACCGGCACATCTCCTATAATAATAGTTTACCTTTTAAACCTAGCTTTCGACTTAAGGACATAGGGAATCTCTAGGGGAGAACGGACTTCAATTACTTTAACTCCCAGAGCTTTAATTGCTTCAGCTACGTCTCTATCATGGTTCTCTGGCACAATTACTACTACGTCATTGCCTCTATCAATGGCTTTCTTAAAAGCAGCTATAGGGTTTCCCGGCAAAGTCTGCTTTAAATCACTTATAACTATTATTAAAGTTTTTCCACGCGAATTCCTTAAGGCAGTGCGTAATCCGGACTCTAAATCAGTATAGCCTCCAAAGCCTTCCTCAAGGACTTTCTTAAGGAACTTATATGCAATCCACCTAGTGATTCCCCCGACTCTGACAACGCAGCTCTTACTTGAGAAAAACACTACATACTCAGTCCTATGGATCAATGTAGCTAGAGACATCACTGCCCAGAGAGCGTGTGTAAACATAGAGCCACTTACATCTATTACAACAATAGACTCTCCTACGCGGGCATGTAGCCTATACTTGATTGCATAGTTCATTCTAATGAAGTTATATAGAGTAGCCCTAGGGTCAACTTCCCCCTTTACAACATTCCTAGTCACTCTATGTCTCACTGTCTTTGCAAATAGAGTCGGTGGAGAAAACGTTTGCAGCATCCTTAAACCCAGCTGTAGTGCTCTCCTAATTAATTCATCCCCATAGTTACTCCTTAACTCACCAGCCCTCCGTGCAATATACTCTACTGCTGCATACCTATCTAATTCCCTTAGCTTACTCATGAATAGCTTAGGATCTTGCTTAACTAAAGACTCATATAAAGGCCTGAGGTGTATGGGGAGGCTATCTACGTTAACTCTATCCATGAAGAAGGCACTGTAATCTAAGTAACCTCTATCTAATGTAACTAAGTAATTGATGTAGTTTACTAAAGCATTAGCTAAGTTCGCTAAGCTACGTATGACTTTATCATTCACAGAGCCTGCATTAGTGAATGAGAGTATGTCAAGCCCATTGACGGCCTCCTCAGCATTTAATAGCTCATTCTTAAGTAAGTTCGGCAAAACCCTCTGCCTTCTCTCTAAAGGCATTGCCTGCAGTTCCTTCAGCAACCAACTTCCCTTAATTTGAAAAGCGTTTTTACGTACTTCACCAGTAAGCTTTAATAACAGCCTAGGATCCTTCTTTACCCTCGATCTAATTATATTGATGAGCTGCCTTCTTTCACAAGCCTTAATGCTTGCTGCATCACTAATTCTCTTAATTATTTCACTAACTACTCTTTCATTAAGCGAAGAGCCTCTACTCGAAGAGAGCTTAGCTAACTTAATTAAGTCATGCATGCTAAGCTTAGCTAAATCACTATCGCTAATTACACTGCCCCAAACCCCTCTAGGGACTTCACTTATGTACTTAACTATATCCCTTGGAGTTACATCAATTTTTCTAAGCTCATTATACAACTCTTTATACTCAGCTACACTACACGTTCTTAACTCTCCACTCTTAGTCCTCCTAATGACTCCAGCCTTTCTGAGCACTATGTATGCTTCTACGAGTTCTCTAACTTCTCCCTTCAATAAGTGCTTTAAATCCACTCTATTGTTAAAACCGATCCTAGATACTAGGTCTTCGACATACGTGAGCTTTGCATGCGCAAAAGCCTTATTAGTTGAAGTAGATAGTTCAAGTACTTTCGATCTAAGTTCATTGCTCCAATCAACCAATGTATATACTGATGAAGCTATGTCCAGTAGCTCGCTTAAGCTCAGCTCACTGAGTCCCTTAAGAGCTACATATGTTTCAGCTATTTCAACAAGAGCCACTGCTTGCGACACAGGGATCCTTATGCCTAGTTTTAGGAGGGCTTTGTTTATCCTTGATACATCCCTCCAAATACTACTCCTTAAAGTATTTTTCAACAGCCTCTCTGACAACTTCTTCATCCTCTGGGTTCTTTATTAACACTGCTTCTCCAGCCTCCACAACGTCTCTTGCATTAACTCTATTTAACTCCCTGCTCTTAGCTATCTTAATTGATAGAGCTAGCCATGAGACTGTATCCGACGTACCAGGCTTGTATAATGCTTTCTTCCTCAAGTACTGTACCACACTGAGGGCTCTTGAAACGTACTCTTTGGGGATGAGTTCATAGTCTTCTCCAAGCCTTAACTTAACTATCTCCTCTTCCTCCTCAGGATCAGGGTAATTGAATTTTATTCTAATGACTCTTCTGAGAAATGCATCACTTAGCTCTCTTTGAGCAATGTCCTCTGGATTACTTGTAAAAATTACTTGGAAACCGCTGCCCTCCTGTTTATAGACTCTCTTGAGTTCAGGTATAATGATTCTTCTCTTATCAATTATGTCTAACAGCATGTTTTGAAACTCCTCACTACTCCTCCTAATGTCATCAATTAATACTCCTGCATCAAGTATTAAGGCGGCTAGCAGAGGCCTTGGGATAAAACTCTCTTCATTGAACCCCTTACTCATGGCTATTAATGGATGGAAGTCCCCTATGACTCTATACTCATCGTAGCTCTCACTGCACGGCAATACAAAGGCCCTCTTACCAGCCCACAAGCTGAGTATTGCTTCACCAACTTCAGTTTTACCTGTGCCAGGAGGGCCTTCGTATAAAACAGGCTTATTGTTCATGAATGCAGCTATAGTTAAGTACACAATGTTATTTTTAACCAACAGCTTGTATTTATTCCTAAGGGCCTTTACCATCAGCTCAGGACTTCTAATAGGGTTAAAGGACTCTACCACCTGGCCATATATTTCTCTGACTTTCTCAACCACAGGATCTTTTTCCACAATTACTTGCCCTCCAGTGTAAGTAAGAGAAGTACTACTTATAAGGTTTAAGGAATGGATCGCGTATTAAGCCTCGTTTCATGGAGAACGCGGAAGTATTTTATAAAAAATATTTGAGTTTAAATAAATCTCCTACGCTACGTTAAGCAACTTTAGCTCTGAAGTAGTGGCCGTTAGGGCACTTAAATAGGCCTATTTCTACGCCCTTTCTCCCCTTTGGTGCTAGAGTCCATGTCTTTATGGACTTTGCTACTTCAGCTCCGCACTTTGGGCACTTTGGCATGATCTATCCCCTTCACTATGGTTATATGCGTTGATGAGTTATAAACCTTTGCTCAACTTTGTATAATGAATACATGGATGTTGGTTAAATATATTTAATTGTACATTAAACATTGTTTAATTAATAATACCGTTTTCGCTTGGTAACCTACATCAATGTTGCATTAATTAATGAAAAGAACGTCTTTAGATCAAATTATATTATTTAAATTTAACTTTAACTATATAAAAGGTCCTTCATTACCCCTTCCTTCTTCCAGCTCTACGCGCAGCTATGTGGCCTACCTTAGCTCCAGGCGGTGCATTTCTTGATACAGTTGATGGGAATGATACGCTCTGGTGGCCTCCTCCACCATGTGGGTGGCTTACTGCATTCATTGCTACTCCTCTCACCCTCGGCCACTTTCTAGCCTTAACTCTCCACTTATAATATGAAGCGCCTGCTTTAAGCAGTGGTTTCTCGATTCTCCCACCACCAGCTATGACTCCTATCATTGCTCTGCAGCTGTTTAGCACCTCCTTTGCTCTACCGCTTGGAAGCCTAATTATAGTCTTGCCTCCAGCTCTACCCACCACTAGTGCATATGCACCACTAGATCTAACTAATCTACCTCCATCGCCAGGCCTCAACTCTACATTAGCTACTTGAGTTCCCTCAGGTATTGAGCCTACTGGAAGAATATTTCCATTGCTAATACTAGCTTGAGGACCGAGCTGCACTATTTGACCTACATACATTCCTTCAACTGCTGGTGCAAGGAATTCAACGCCATTCTCTAGGACTATTTTAGCTAAGGGAACCCATCTTCCAGGATCATGTATTAATTCAACCACTCTTCCTTTAAGGCTAATTGCAGGGTCTAGCTGCGGATACTTAGCTGCCCCAATCCTTAAATGGCTTGGACTCTTAAATACTGATGTACCTCTCCCAGCTCTTTGAACTAGAAGTCTCTTGCCCATAACTACTTCACCTCAAAGCATTCCCAGCTTAGTAGCCACCTCTGACGCTTTATACTCAGGCGATAGCTTTACATAAGCTTTCTTTAAACCTCTTGGAGTAATAACAGTTCTCACTTCATCTACTCTGACTTCAAATATTTCTTCAACAGCTCTCTTTATGTCGTGCTTCCTCGCCTTTCTATCAACTATGAAGACTAAAGTGTTTTGCCTTTCAATTAAGCCAAGCGCTTTCTCCGATTGAATGGGCTTAACGATGACTTTATACAGTTCACTCATATATTGACACCACTCTATATTTATCTCCAAGGGCCTTAAGCGCACCATAGGATAAAACTGTAAGTCTTCCAGGAACACCTCCTGGAGCTAAGTGTATTACACTAAGGTTACTTGGCGCAACTACATCTACTCCGGGAAGGTTTCTTACAGCATTGCCAAAGCTGCTCTTAGAGTTGTTTAGTATGAATAGCAAGCTCTTTGGCTCAACATACCTCCTGCCCCTCATCTTCCCCCTCCCAGATCTTATTTTAATGCCTCTCTGAGCTCTAACTACATCAATCCACAAGCCCAGCTTCTCTAAGAACTCTCTTGCTTCACTAGTCTTCGAGATCTTTTCTTCGACTTCATCAACAACGACTACTGGGAGAGTATTTAGGGAGAACTCATGCCCTCTTTCTCTAACTAATTCAACAACACTTGTTGCAGCTAATGCTGATGCAATAGCTCTAGCCATTTCCTTCCTATTAATATCCTCCCAAATCCTCTCCATAGTTGTCGGGGGGAAGGCTGCATGACCTCCTCTAGCAAATGAAATAAATGCAGCTCTACCCGTAGGTACTCTAGGGACTCTCGCTAATCCACGCCCCACACCCCAGCTTCTAGCACTAGTCCTCTTGCCAGCCAATGGATCTCTGCCCTTAGGCTGAAGCCTCCCCGTGAAAGCTGAGTGGAAGGCCCTTCTAATAACGTCCTTTCTAACAAATAGTGAAAATACTTTTGGCAGCTCTACTTCACCAACTATGCCTCCATCTAGACCGTACAGTGGAGCTTTCTTTGACTCAAGCTTAAGTGAGTGAACTATTGTCCACACCACGTTAAACACCTTCAACCACTCACCTTGCTTGAAAGACTTAAGTAAACTATCCTTGGGTAATCCTCTGGAATCCACGTAGGAGGCCTTATTGGATACCTAAGTATGAGCTGTCTCTTCCTTGGGCCAGGCAGTGTTCCATAAAGAACTACGTATTGAGTTCTAACTAATCCATATCCGGGGAATCCTCCAGATGGAGTTACTTCAAGCCCGTTATCTCCAATAGCTATAATTCTCTTATTGTAGTCCGTCCTCCTATGGAAGCCTGTTTGACCAGCTTGAGGAACAGGACTTATGGTCCCCATGGCTGGGCTTCTAGAAGCAACCTTCCTGCTCCCCTTCCTATGCTTATGCCATCTTGGAAGCTCCTTTACTCCAAACCTTTTGACTACTCCCTGAAAGCCTTTCCCCTTAGTGACAGCTATTACATCAACGTACTTCGTATACATCAGTGTATCTCTAACGGTTACATAGCCTCCAATGATCTCCTTAGCGTACTTGACTCTATCATCAATAGAGCCTCCCCCAATTCTCACCTCAAGTATGTCCGGAGCCTTCTTCCCAATGCCAGTCAGAATAGGTATTGTTGAAGCTATAACTCTTAGATCAGCTAAATTCATTGACAGCAGCTGCTCAAGATCTCTCTCCCAATTGCCTTCAATGAACTTGTATCCATATCTTCCATTAGCTTCCTCCTTAACTAAGCTTGGAAGCTTCTTCCTTAAGCCCTTTAAGTATCCTCTAACTATTTCATTAGCATCTCTGTTAACTATAATCCTCTCACTATATTCTTCAGCTAACTTAACTAGGGATTCTAGAGGGCTTCTCCACACATCTCCAGCAGTTACTAACCTCCCTTGATCTATTGTATAGCCTCTTACTGCAAGAACTATCATTGGAGGAGCTTCAACTACAGTTAGTGGAGCAAATACTTCTCTGCCGTAAGTCATTGAGTTAGGCCTATCGTCGACAATTATTGCGTGAGTCATGCCTGCTTTATAGCCCATAAAGCCCAGTAGCACTGGCTTAGGAACACTTACTTCAGGCCATCTCCTTACTCTGGGAACTATTCTTGCAGCTCTCTTCCTTGGCCTAAGTCCTAGGCTTCCACGCCTCGGCGCTTCCTTCTTCCTATGCCCCATATACTACACCTAAGCACTCGTTGTCTAAGCTCCTGTGGGATTATTAAGCTCTAATCAACTAACAAGTTTATAATTGTTAGCGTAGAGTGTAGAGCTTCCTCACTTCTAACGCTTACAGTTCCCTGCCTAGGCAGAGTGTTTAATACAGCGTCAACGCATTCATCCAGGCTCCTATTAATTGATTCAAACATAGCATATAGCCCTCTATACGGTGAGCCGAATAACACTGCGATGCAGTTCCTCGCCAACAACTCATTCCTTAGCTTCTGCAAGTAGTCTAATGACAGCTCTCTGCCTATTCTGCTTGTAGCTATAACGTAGCATTTTCTCCTAAGAGCTTCAATCTCTCCAGCAATGTCGTCAGAGAACTTGAGTACAGGGCCTGTATATACCTTACTGCAGCTCTCATCACACATGACTTTTAGTGGGTTCACTGACTCAACTTTAACTACAACTAGTTCACCTGGTCTAGGGCACTCATCTATGCACTCAGCTACAGCGTCTCTACTTAAGCCTATGCTTACTTTAATGTTTCTTAAGCCTATTACTGACTTAACTAATCCAACTCTATACTCTTGCTCTCTTGCATTTCTTTTAACGTTAAAGACGGCTAATCTAATTGGGTGGAGCTCTCCAACGTATTTAAGCAATGGATCTATGGGCACAAGCTTCTTCCTCAAGTAAGGAGGTGTAGTGAAGTACTTGTGTAGTTTCTCCATAAGTTCTCTATCCTTTCCCAAATCACCTTTATAGAGAGGATCTTTAAAAACTACTAATTCATCTACTCTAAACATGCATGAAGTCCTAAGTACTTCGTGGAACTTAATGGTCTTCCTCCTTAAATCCCCTACATTGGATAAAGTGGAGTCAGGTATATAGACTGATAACTTCCTATTTCTCTTAAATAAACTCCCTAAAACTACTTCTTCTGAGTCTTCTTCCTCTCCCTTTCTGCGCTCTCTCCACTGCTTGCCGGCATCCTTTTCTCCTTCACTATGAATATAGTAGTCCTCTGCCTCCCACCCAACAGTAACCACCTCTCTCTAAGGTAATTTAACTAGTTTTTAAAGTTAAAGCATTAAGCGAGGGCTTTAGTTAATTAACTTGAAGCGATCTTCACCTATACATAGAGCCTGATTAAACTATGGTGTAAATAAAGTTGTGAGAGAATAGTTATTTTTAAAAAATAATTAAGTTATGGAAGGATATATGCCTTAAGACTTCTTCCTAAATATGCTGAACGCTAGTAAGGCTATTGCAATCACTACTAGTACTGCATTTACTGCTCCAAACATTGTTACAGAGCTACTTACTCCAGCAACAGCATCCTTTACATCTTTAGAGGCGTCTTCAACACTTGATTTAACGCCGCCTACATCAGTCTTAGTAGCTAAGTTTGGCAGAGCATTCTTAATGTCTGTTGCAAGGCTCTTAGTGTCAGTAGCCAGGGACTTTATGTCGTTTACCTTTGAGTCAACTCCACTGAGTGTTGCAGCTAATCCATCTAGTTTATCTGATACTCCTCCAACACTAGTTCGTAGAGCATCTATTCTACTAAGTATTGTACCGGTGTCTACTGGAAGCCCTGCTTGAACTAATGCTTTAACAGCATCTATTGAAGCAGTAATGTTGCCAGCTGACGTAGTTATCAAGGCCTTTACTTCACCTGCTGAGCTAACAACTAGATCCTTGATCTCTGCCTGAGCATTGCGTAAATCAGTTAAGTTAACGCTAAGAGTCCCTACAACAGTCTTTATGTATGCAACATCTCCAGCTACACTAACGAGAGTAGCGTTGAGGGCATCTAGTTTAACTCCAATAGCTGCCACTACTTCATTGCCCTTAGATATAATTAATTGAGCGAGGCTAGCGTTAACATCGCTCAACTTTAAAGTCATGTTGTCTCCAAGAGCGTTGAGAGCACTCAACAATTCTCCAGTCTTAACGTTGACTACGCCTATTACTTCATTGCCCTTAGATATAATTAATTGAGCGAGGCTAGCGTTAACATTGCCTAACTGTATGCTTAATGCATCAACTTTATCTCCAACAACGCCTACATCGCTTCTCAACAAGGTAACTAAGTAAACTATTTGATCAGCTGTTAACTGCAGCCCTGAAACCTGGCTGCCTAGCTGCATTAACAATACGGCTAAGTCATCAGTAGTATTTCCAAGTACTGTGAATAATGCAGTGAATGCTGGAACTCTCTCACTTAAGGGCCAATCGTAGTAGTATATTGGGTCATGTGGATATAGGGCTACACTATGTAGCCCTGGAGCTAGCCCTGCTGCTACTAGCTCTACGTACAGCCTCCCAACTTCATCCGCTATCACATTAGTCATGTACTGATTGTCGACTACTACACTATAGACTTCTCCAGTATCATAATAGCTGCAGAAGCCTGTGCCTATTAAAGCAATAGCGCTTCCATCGAGTCTAACAACGCTTGGCACAACAACTATCTTTGGCTTAACAATAAACTCTGCTACAGTTGCATCACTAATCCTTGAACTATGTACAGTGCCTACATCTTTGTACTCTCCTTCATCGCCTATATCAGTAGTTACAATAACTAACTTAGCGCCGCATGTAGCGTTTGGAACCACTATTGTGAGAGTCCAGTTAGCTGTAGTTACATTGTACTCCTTTACTAATAGAGCTGTTGCACTATTCACTTGGAACCATATGTTTATAGTTGTATTAATGTAGTCATTGAAGAAGTATCCATAGATCTCGACGGGATCGCCTACAAATCCCTCCTCTGGGCTAATCTCTATGTATGGAGCAATCCTTACGAATACAGTGAACCAGTACTTAAATCCATTGTTGTCAGTTATAGTTATGTTGTATTTCCCAGTAAATGGCACGTCTGTCGGTATCTTCACATTGTAAGTCGCATTACCGAATGCTCCAAGGGTAACATTTGCGAGAACTCTATAGTATCCGAGAGTAACGTTCTCTATAGCTGTTACAGCCCAGCCCATGTAAGTAAAGTTCCCAATGGATACTGAGTACTGAGCACCAGTATCACAAACTATAATCCCTGAATAGTCTCCCTCATGATCTACAGCCACATCATCAAACGTGGCTACTCTAGGCAATTCATATAGTGGTGGAGGTAGAGTTAAATTACCTAGGCTTGGAGAGTAGACAACTAAGTCCATTTTCACTGGGCTGTCTGGTGAAGCTAGCCCAAGGTCTGGAGTGAGTGCTGTAGCACTGAACTTAGTCCAACTCCAAGTACCTCCAGTGTATTGTGTAGGTGCCTGCATAACTGTTGGCGAATAAGTGCCGAGGTTTATGGACTCAGCATCGTATACAACATATATTGTGTGGTTTTCAACAGGCACAACGCTTCCACTAACTGTTATTGGCTCATTGGGTATGACTCCAAGTCCGTCGAGGAATCCAAGGTTGTTGGCAGTTTCGTATTTATAGCTAGGTGTAAACATTAATCTATTTGTTGAAACACCTACGTCAGATGAAGGTATGGCCGTCCCTATAGCTGGGTTAACGTCTGTAACTTTTATCCAATAGTATGTTGATCCAACGAACATTCCCGGCAGTTGAGTTATGTTAACCCATCCAAGTCCTACAGAAACATTTACTTTAGCTATAGCTGTTCTAAATACGTCCAATACTT
>Ga0209394_1001074_pt1 | contig 17385 bp, 17 predicted proteins | sample JNZ201metaG_FD_184122 | JGI IMG/M metagenome (GOLD analysis project Ga0209394, IMG submission 184122) | Hot spring microbial communities from Jinze hot spring, China to study Microbial Dark Matter (Phase II) - JNZ 20120812A (SPAdes) (version 3) ... | reverse complement strand
ATTTTATAGGCTTGTTGAAACGGAGACATGGCCTTATCTTGAGATCTCTGGTATACGTATGCATAGAGCCGACGATGTTGATCCTAAAACTGACGCGATGCTGAAAATTAAGGCTTTAGGTAGAATTTATGGTTCCATTCTTGATTGTTGTACTGGTCTGGGCTATACAGCCATTTTAGCGGCTCAAAAGAAAAGTGTTAGAGAGGTTATAACGATCGAGAAAGATGAAAACGTTATATTCATCGCTAGACAAAACCCTTTCTCGAGAGCTCTTTTCGAGAATAGCAAGATTAAACTTATAATTGGCGATGTTTTTGAGGAAATAAAGAATTTTGATGACGAATACTTTAACTTTGTGATCCATGATCCGCCGAGAATTAATATTGCTCCGGAACTCTATTCGCTGGAATTTTATAGGCAGCTCTTTAGGGTTCTTAAGGGGAACGGAAGGATACTACATTATGTTGGAAGGCCTGGCGTAAGGCAAGGCAAAAGATACTTAAAGGGCATAATGGAACGTTTAAGGCTTGCAGGCTTCTCAAGGATTAGAATGGTTAACTATGCTTTGAGCCTGGTCGTTGAGAAATAAGTGTAACAAATTACTTTTCAAGTAGCAGCATTTTTATTTCACAGTTACTAATCTTATAAGAAGGTTCTCGAAATGAACGTGTTTGTTCTAGGACCAGCTGGATCCGGTAAGAGCCTGTTTGTCAAAAACTTTTCAGCATACTTGGCTAGTGAAGGTTACAAAGTTAGGGCGGTGAATCTGGATCCGGGGGTTCTGGATCCCGGGTATCGCCCGGATTTTGATATAAGGTCGATGTTTACTGTTGAGAGCATAATGCGTGAGATGAATTTGGGTCCAAATGGGGCTATACTTGAGAGCATGGAGAGGTTAACGAAAATCAGGGTGCCAAAGTTTAGGGATGCGGATTACGTACTGTTCGATACCCCTGGGCAGTTGGAGCCATTCTTATTTAGGGAGACCGGGAGGATTATAGTTAGCGGCTTTGAGGATAGATGCTGCCTTTTCCTCGGCGACCTTTCAGCGTTAAAAACTAACTTGATAGGCTTCTACTTATATGCTCTAACAGTCTATTATACTCTTGAGACCGAAACCGTGGCTGTCTTAAACAAAATGGATCTCCTCAACGAGGAGGAAATAGAGGAGATTAAAGGCATGCTTAGAGACCCAAACAACCTTCTAGCCAGAAAGCCTGCAAACCTTAGAGAGGAAATGGATATGGAGATGCTGAAATCTCTAAGGGTCTTTTTCCCGCCTAAAAGGGTTCCATTAATATCCGCTAAGACAGGTATGGGCTTCGAGGAAATTTTAACCATTTTACATGAGATTAAATGTGCATGTGGGGATCTAACATAAGTTTTATTTTCCTCATAACTGAAGAATATTTTTGGTGAATTGTTATGAAGAAGTTGGGCGTAGGCTTCATAGGTTCAGGCTTTGTGGCTAGGTTCCACGCGTTGTCTTGGACTGGTATAAGAGATGCGGAGATAACGGCTATTTACAATGTGAGGGAGGAAAGCGCCCGTAAATTGTCGAATCTAATTGAAAGGCTGGGAGTTGGTAAACCAAAAGTTTACACAGATTTAAGGAGTATGCTTTTAGACCCTTCCGTGAACGCTGTTTGGATACTTAACCCGAATTTCATGAGACTTGAAGTTGTAAAAACCATAGCGGAGGAAGTATCGCAGGGAAAGACGAATATTGTTGGTGTATGCTGTGAAAAACCGCTTGCAAGGAATGTGGATGAAGCTGAAGAGATGGTTAAACTCGTTGAGAAAGCAGGTCTTCTTCATGGTTACTTAGAGGATCAGGTTTTTGCTCCTTCAGTTATTCGTGCAAAAGAAACCATATGGAAGTATGGCGCTAAATATTCTGGCAGACCATATCTGGCTAGAGCGGCTGAAGAGCACGGTGGGCCTCATTCAGCGTGGTTCTGGAACCCTCAACTATCGGGTGGTGGGGTGCTGCTGGATATGACCTGCCACAGCTTGGAAGCTAGCCGATATCTGCTTATGAACCCGGATAAACCTAAGGAAGCGCTTAAGCCTGTAGCTGTTCAGTCAGTTATAGCGTCCCTTAAATGGACTAGGGAACCTTACATTTCCGCGCTCAAGAAGAACTTTAACGTTGATTATGGTAAGACCCCCGCTGAAGACTACGCTTTAACACTTGTAGTTTACGAGGATGAGGACGGCAGCTTAGTTCTCTCGGAGGCTAGAACATCGTGGAGCTTTGTTGGTCCTGGCTTAAGACTAACATTTGAAGTTCTCGGTCCAGAGTATTCCGTAACCATAAACAGCCTACAGCAGGAGCTAAACGTGTTCTTAAGCAGAAACGTTAAGATTCCACCAACGGAGGAGTTCGTTGAAAAGCAGGCGGCGGAGCAAGGGCTAATGCCGATAATACCGAATGAGGCTATAACTTACGGCTACCAAGACGAGAATAGACATATGGTTGAATGTTTCCTGAAGGGCACGCTTCCTGAAGAGAATTGGAGAGATGGTCTGTTAGTGACACAGCTTATGATGGCGGCTTATATGTCAGCTGAGAAAGGCAGAAAGATAAAGTTTGAGCCTGAAGCCTTAAGAGGTTATCGACCTAAAGTATTTTTAAGCGAGTGGGATCCTAAATCTGTGGCAAAAGCCGAGTGATGATTGATAGCGGCATATAATGGACATGTTTTTCTAAATCTTTTAAAAAATATTAAATAGATCTTTGTCAAAAAGTTAATTTTATGATATATATTGAAGAAATAGTGGCGTCATCCATATTGCTCGTTTGGGTCATCTTTGTAGTCATGGTTTTAACTAAATACCTCTATGGTTTCATGAGGAGGAGGGGTCTTGAGCCGAACGTGGCTATTTACTACAATAGGAAGGTGATACATATATTGACTGGAGGATTATGCGCTGCGCTTATCCCGCTAATGTTTAAGTCGTTTATTTTACCGTTAATTATGAGCCTCCTCCTTGCAGCCTTCTTATTTTCCTTTCATAGAAGGAGGCGATTAATGTACTGGTTTCAAACCAACGACAACGCTTATGAAGTATCCTTCTGCATTATGTGGGGTTTAATCATAGCTTTAGGCTGGATACTAGCCGAGGGAGACTTCCGTATAGGTGTATTGCCAGTTATCTTTATGTCTGTTGGAGATGCAATAACGGGCATTGTGAGAAACGCAATTTACAAAAAGAGAACGAAATCCTGGTGGGGTAACCTCGCAATGGCGTTATTCTCGATGAGCATTGGTGCGATAGTTGGATTTGCCGGAATAATTGCTGGAGCAGCAGCTTCTTTGATTGAGCACTTTGAATTCAAGCCGATAGACGATAATGTGCTCGTGCCAGCGGTATCCTTCCTAATCCTTCTGCTAGCTAAAATTCTCGCACCATCGTTTCTCACATTATAATTTGCAGATTTGTCGTATGCTTTCCAACTGAAAAATTAAGGGGAAACACAATACAGTTATATTTATCAATGTAAGTTAAACAATAATTCCCGTAAAAGGAGCGAACTTTGGAGGTAGTGAAATTGCTTATTGAAGTGCGCTGGCATGGTAGGGGTGGTCAAGGCATAGTTACGGTCAGCCGGCTTCTGGCTCAAGCAGCTCTCTTGGATGGAAAATATGTTCAGGCTTTCCCGGAGTTTGGTCCGGAGAGAAGGGGTGCCCCTGTTACTGGATATACAAGGATATCTGATGAACCTATATTTCTGCACAGTCAAATATATAATCCGAACATAGTTGTCGTTGTTGATCCAACGCTTATCGGCAGAGTTAACGTTACTGCTGGTCTTGCTCCAAAAGGATTTATAGTAGCTAATTCTGAGAGAAAACCTGAGGAGCTCAGGGGAATCTTAAGCGTTAAGGATGCTAGTGTTTACACTGTTAATGCGACAAAGATAGCTTTAGAGGTTCTTGGAAGACCAATATACAACACAGCTATGCTCGGAGCGCTTTTGAAAGCTGCTCCTTTAACCACGATGGATTCGCTGATAAAAGTTATCTCTGAAAGGTTTCCTGGAGCTGTTGGCGAGAAGAATATAGCCGTCATAAAGAGGGCTTATGAGGAGGCTGTTGGGGTTGAGTGAGAAGAAGCTCGGGTGGAAATCTCTCCCAATAGGCGGATACCTGCTTGAACCCGGTTCAGCTATGAAATACAAGACTGGCGATTGGAGGGCCTTTAAGCCAGTTATAGACCAGAAAAAATGTATAAACTGCCTCCTATGCTGGATTTATTGTCCAGACTCCGCGATAATTAGACTTGAAAAATATGTTGAGGTAAACTATGATTACTGTAAAGGCTGCGGTATCTGTGCTAACGAATGCCCAGTAAAATGTATAACTATGGTTGAGGAAGAGAGGTGATCGGTAGATGGGTAGGGTAATGGGGTTAACTGGCAACGAGGCGATAGCCTACGCCGTTAAGCAGTGCAATGTTGATGTTGTGGCAGCTTACCCGATCACACCGCAGACCATAATGGTTGAAGTGATAAGTGAGTACGTTTACAACGGTGAAATCGATGCGGAGTACATATGTGTTGAGTCGGAGCACTCCGCTCTATCCGCATGTATCGGTGCAAGCCTAACCGGCGCGAGGGTCTTTACAGCTACAGCGAGCCAGGGTTTAGCCCTTATGCATGAGATGCTCTACATTGCTTCAGGATTGAGATGCCCAATAGTTATGGGGGTTGCAAATAGGGCGCTTTCAGCGCCACTCAACATTCACGGCGATCACTCTGATATGATGGGGTCAAGGGATTGCGGCTGGATACAGATTTACGCTGAGAACCCTCAGGAGGCATATGACTGGATTATCCAAGCGTTCAAGATAGCGGAGGACCATAGGGTGCTGCTCCCAGCAAGCATAAATATTGACGGATTCATACTTTCACATTCAATGGAGAAGGTTGAAGTTTTAGAGGATGAAGATGTCTCAAAGTTTCTTCCGCCTAGAAAACCACTTATAACAATCGACCCAACTAAGCCAGTGACTGTGGGAGCGCTTTGCCTCCCAGACTACTACTTCGAAGTCAAGTTTCAGCAGCTCCAAGCTTTAAGAGGATCTCTCAATGTTATACGTGAGGTTAACGCGGATTATGAAGCGTTATCTGGAAGAAAATATGGCTTTTTAGAGGCTTACGCTATGGACGATGCTGAAGCCGCAATAATATGTCTCGGGAGCACAGCTGGAACAGCTAAAACCGTTGCAATGGCCCTTAGAAAACAGGGGAAAAAGGTCGGTGTAATAAAGCCATGGGTTTATAGACCATTTCCAGAAGAAGAGTTGATTAAGGCTATTGGAGACGTTAAGGCTATAGCGGTTCTTGACAGAGCGTGTAGCTTCGGCGCACCTTTCAACGCACTATGCAGCGATGTTATAGCAACGCTTTATCATTATGGAAAAGACTTGAGGGTCTTCAATTGCCTATATGGTTTAGGCGGCAGGGACATTACACCAAGCGATTTAAAACTTATTTTTGAAGAGGCGCTTGAAGTTGCCAAAACCGGGAAAGTAAAAGAGTATATGAAGTATGTGGGGGTGAGGGAGTAGAATGGTTAGACTTCAGGATTTACCCGTTGAAGAATTATTCACATCTGGTCATAGGCTGTGCGCTGGATGCGGTGCTGGAACAATAATGAGGATGACGATGAAGGCTCTTAGAGGACCAACAGTTGTCGTGAACGCCACAGGCTGCGTCGAAGTTGCATCAACAATATATCCTTACTCTTCTTGGAAAGTTTCATGGGTTCATATCGCTTTCGAAAACGCTGCCGCAGTTGCATCAGGGATTGAGGCGGCTTACAAAGTTTTAAGGCGGAAAGGATTATGGGATAAGCATGTTGACGTCATCGCCATAGCTGGCGACGGTGGAACATTCGACATCGGGATACAGGCGCTTTCAGGCGCCCTCGAAAGGGGGCATGACTTCCTATACATATGCTATGACAATGAAGCCTACATGAACACGGGGATACAGCGCTCAGGAGCAACCCCTCATGGAGCTGCAACAACCACTAGCCCCGCTGGCAAGAAGATTCCGGGTAAACCGGAATTCAAGAAGGATTTGATTGGAATATGTGTAGCTCACGGAATCGAATATGCTGCAACAGCCTCCCCAGCCTACTGGAACGACTATATAACTAAGGTTAGGAAGGCTCTAGAGGTTAATGGCCCAGCGGTCATACATGTCTTCGCCCCATGCCCGACGGGTATGAGGTTTGATCCATCTAAAAGCATGGAGGTCGCTAGGCTGGCTGTTCAAACACGATATTGGCCAGTATACGAGGTTGAGGGGGGTAAATACAAGCTTAACATTAGAGTCCCGCAGCCGAAACCACTCTTGGATTTCCTGAAGATGCAGGGTAGGTTTGCACATCTATTCCAGCCTGAAGCTCAACGCGAACTTGAAGCATTACAGAGATGGGTTGAAGATAACTGGAAGAGGATAGCTGCGCTGTGCGGCGAATTAACGTGAGCGTCTCTACCCTTTTCTTATAAAAATCACAGCTTTTTCTTTATTCTTCCCCAAACTAAATCTCTTATCGGGTTCTTTCGGCTTAACAGTTCGTGAGCGGCTTTCTCAGCCCTCTCCATGACTTTGTCTTCGTCCACGCTAATTACGCGCCTTCCATCCATAACTATCTTCCCATCAATAATAACCGTGTTAACGTCGCTTCCACGCGCTGAATAGACAAGCGCCGCATATATGTCGTGCAGCGGGGTTAAATGAGGTTTATTAACGTCTATCAATATTATGTCGGCTCTCTTCCCGACCTCAATTGAGCCGATTAAATCGCTTAGACCAAGGGCTCTGGCACCATCCCTCGTAGCCATCTCAACAACTTTCTTGGCGGGTAGAACGCGTGGATCTTTATACTTAGCTTTCTGTAGTAGGGCTGCGGTCTTCATGGTGTCAAAGATATCTAGAGTGTTGTTACTGGCAGGTCCATCTGTTCCAAGCCCAACCGTTACGCCAGCGTCTAAAAGATCTTTAACCCTAGGTATTCCCGAAGATAGCTTCATGTTAGATATGGGGTTGTAAACGGCTTTAACATCGCGTTTAGCCATAAGCGCTATGTCAGCGTCCGAGAGATGTATGCAGTGGGCTGCCAGCAAATTAGGTCTGAGCAGACCTAGATCATCTAGCAGTTCAACTTCACTCTTACCGTAAATCTCCCTTATTCTGGCAGATTCATTCTCCGACTCCGCTAAATGTATATGTATGCCGACATTTAGCCTGTTAGCTTTCTCACCGATCTGCCTAAGTATTTTCGGGCTGCAAGAGTATAGCGCGTGGGGTCCGAGCATAACGAATATTCTATTATTCGCGCTCCGATGATATTTTCTGGCTATTTTCACAGCTTCTGAGAGGAGAGCTTTACCGAATAATTCGCCTATAGAATCAATTATTCCAGGTGATAGAATGCATCTCATCCCGGTTTCTTCAACCGCCTTAGCAACCATGTCCTCGTGGAAATACATGTCTGAGAAGCACGTTGTCCCACTCTTAATCATTTCAACACAGCTGAGAAGCGAGCCATAGTAGATGTCTTCAGGTTTAAGCTTTGCTTCAAGCGGCCATATGGTTTCCCTTAACCAAGAATTTAGCTCCTTATCTTCTGCGATCCCTCTAAAGAGGGACATCGCCGCATGCGTATGACAATTGATTAGTCCGGGCATAGCGATCTTTTTGCTTCCATCAATGGTTACGTCAGTTTCAAATGTGGGGGCTTCAGAAACTCTTCCAACGTAGATTATTGAACCATCTTTTATGGCGATTAATCCCTGCCTAATCACGTCTCCCGCATCATTCATTGTGACTGTTATGCAGTTATATATAACTATGTCGGCTTTCATGTAGCAATGCTCCTCCCTAAATAAATTACATCGGCGATAACCAATAACCCTTAACGTTCTTTAATGTCTTAGTTAATGCATCCGATCTTAGACAGAGTCCGGCTGGCTGAAGTTCCTAAATTTTTAAATACTTCAAAAAATACGTAAAATATATAGGGCTGTGAGGGGTCAAGATAAACATAATGGTGGATATTTGTCCAATATGCGGGCTTCCAAAGGATATATGTGTTTGCGGGGAGATCCATAAAGAACAGCAGAAAATTAAGATCCGGTTGGAGACAAGGAAATTCCGTAAAGCGATGACGTTGATAGAGGGTTTAAATAGCAAGGATATAGATCTCGGCCGTTTGGCGCAAAAAATGAAGTCTTATTGTGCATGCGGCGGCACAGCTAAGAATGGGCAAATAATGCTGCAGGGTGATCAAAGGGAGAAGGTTTATCAGCTATTAATCCAGATGGGTTATCCCAAAGAGAACATTGAAGTGCAGTAAGATATGGAGAAGATTAAGGCTTTTGGTGAAGTGCTTCGCAACATTAAATTACGCCTTTCTTACAGTGGAAATAGGGCTTTATATTGCCCTACATGTGGTAGCCGAAACGTAAGGCTGTCCAGTAAGTTTGATGTTTGGCTGATGCCTAAGAGATATGTTTGTGAAGACTGCGGTTATATTGGACCAATAGTCCTGGAGATCGAAGCAGAAGAGAGATAACGAAGAAGCGGTGCTCCATGATTAATCAGGGATCTCTAAATGCAACTGTTTCTTTAGAGTTTTGTAGCGATTTCTAACGGTGACTTCGGTTACGCCGGCAGCGTCGGCTATTTCCTTCTGAGTCTTTTTCTCTCCAGATAGGTAAGCGGCAATATATATTGCCGCTGCCGCTAAGCCTATAGGGTCTTTACCAGCCGAAATATGTTTTCTCTTAGCTTCGTTCAATATTTTTAGCGCTGTTGCTTGAACATGTCCTGAAACACCAGCTTTCTCAGCTATTTTCGGGATATATATTGTTGGGTCAGCTATCGGCATAGCTAAGTTAAGTTCACGTAAGAGCAGTCTATAGCACCTTGCAACATCTTTTCTTCCAACCAGGCTAGCCTCAGATATTTCCCTTAAATTTCTCGGAGTACCGGTTAATCTACATGCAGCATATAGAGAGGCTGCGGCTATAGCCGCTATTGATCTACCTCTAACCAGCCCCTGATCGAGAGCTTTACGGTATATTACTGCGGCTTTCTCTTTAACGGACGATGGAATAGCTAGTTTATCAGATAATCTATCAATCTCAGTCATAGCCTGAGCCAGGTTCCTGTCAATCGATGAGTGAACCCTTGATCTTATCTGCCATTTTCTCAATCGCCACATTTGCAGCCTCACATTTAAGGGAAGCTTTCGCCCCAACGCGTCACGATTAATCTTATCAATCGCCGTAGATAATCCCTTATCATGAACCGAGAACGAGGTCGGTATACCAACGCGGCTTCTGCTCTCCTTTTCCTCCTGCGTGAAAGCTCTCCACTCAGGACCTTTATCCATAATAGATTCCTGAATAACTAAACCACAATTACTGCAGATAATCTCACCAGTATCAGGATCGCTAATAAGGTTGGTGCTACCACACTCAGGACACTTATCTACTATAACCATCTGCACGGGTTTTACCTCAACATTTTCTCCTTCCATATCCCACCCTCCTATCTACTATATGAGGAAACCTACCTCACATGGGAAACCTCACAAAAACGATTCCTCATAATGGGTTCGGAATCGGCTAGATCATCAGCCCGTAAAAACTTTTAAAGGATACTTTACCTATATAAGCCTTTTGCCTTCAAAATATTTATTTAAAATCGAATTCTCCAACATTATTTTTTAATATTGTACATGAAAATCCGGAAAAATTGAAAATCTCGCTTGCTCCATGTTATAGATTTGTTAATTTCCGTCTTCCTCTCCTATCATTCTTAAGTTTTAGGTTAAGGGAGCCCTATCCCTACGTAAAAGCGAAGGGTAAGACTAGTAAGAGATAAATAGACGCGTATGAAAAATTAGTTAACAGTTTATTTTTAGAGGTGGTGCCGATGAATGGAACTGGCTTAGTTTGGATCTACAGGGATTATCACCGCTGCAGTGGCTGCAGAAGGTGTGAGATTGCCTGTTCGGTGAAGCATGAAGGAAAGATATGGCCTGAAGCATCAAGGGTGAGGGTTTTCATGCTTGTTCCGGGGATAGAGGTGCCGCATCTATGTGCCCAGTGCCATGATTATCCCTGCGTTGACGCTTGCCCCTCTGGAGCCTTATCGGCGAGTAAAGAGACTGGCGCGATTCTCGTTGATAAGGAGAAGTGCATTGCCTGTGGCAGATGCATTGATGCTTGCCCTGGCAAGATTCCATATATTCATCCAACAGGCAACTATGCCGTTATATGCGATCTATGTGATGGGGATCCAGAATGCGTTAAAGTCTGCAGTGAAGGTGGTTGGAACGCGTTGCAGCTTGTTAAGGGATCCGCTGGCTATAACGCAAAATTGTATGCGAAGACCCCAGAGGAAATAACTAGGGATTTAGCTAGAGTGATCTATGGCGAAGAGATAGCGGAGGGGATTTAAGATGAGGGGTTATGCTGGCAAGCTTCTTGAAGTCGACCTATCCTCGGGAAACATAAGGGAGACTAAGATTGGCGAAGATATTCTCAGGCAATATATTGGCGGAAGGGGATTAGCATCTAAAATACTTTGGGATCGTCTTGGAAACAGATGGAGCGAAGTGGACCCGTTAAGTTCAGAAAATATTCTTTTAATGCTTACTGGGCCGCTCACTGGTTTCGCCCCTGGGGGTAGAATATGTGTTTCGGGCAAATCGCCGCAAAGTAACGGCATAGTTGGCTCAACTGTTGGGGGCGAGTTTCCAATAGACCTTAAATGCGCCGGCTACGATGGAATAATATTTACTGGAGTATCTGAGAAGCCAGTATATCTACTGATCAAGGACTCGGACATCGAACTAAAGGATGCAAGCCATGTTTGGGGTAAAGGCGCGAAGGAAACAGTGTTAACCTTGGTTAGAGAGGCTAGAAAGGAGTTTGAGGATAGGTATCGCGGCCGCGGGCTCTTAAAAGAGCCATCAATGCTATATATTGGCCCCGCTGGTGAAAGGCTATGTAGAACAGCGGCTGTTCTAGCTAAGTGGTCGCATGCAGCCGGGTATGGCGGTTATGGGGCTGTTATGGGGTCAAAGAAGTTGAAGGCAATTTTAGCCAAAGGGACGGGGCCCCTTCCAGAAGTACATGATATGGAGAGAACCCTGGAGCACATTAATAAGATTATTAAGGCTTCTCTTAACGCAGAGTTCTTCAGGCGTTGGGGTACCGGCTCAGCCGGCTACTCTGTGGGCGCGGAGCTTAGCTCTGAGCCAGTTATGAATTGGCAGGAGGAGTGGCATGATGAGAAGAGCTTCGGCGTCGATAAGTTTGAGCCGTTCTGGGTTAAAAAGTTCTGGGGAGACTTCGGCTGCGCTACCACGTGTCTAAAGCTCGCCGTAATTAATTTTGGACCGTTTAAGGGCTCTATAACAGACAACCCAGACTATGAGAATCAAGCTTATCTTGGCCCAAACCTCGGGGTATTTAAGCCTGAAGGAAACATTTATTTAACAGCGCTCATAGATGAGCTGGGCTTCTGCGGGATCCAGACCGGCAACCTACTATCCTTCACCGCGGAGCTGTATCAAAGGGGCATATTAACTAGAGATGATTTAGGGGGCATAGAGCTTAAGTGGGGTGACGCAAAAGCGTTCTCGGATCTGCTGAAAATGATAGTTGAGCGGAGGGGGATAGGAGATATTCTCGCTGAGGGAACATATAGGGCTGCATTGAAGATTAGTGAAATGAAGGGCGTGGATGCTACGAAATACGCTGTGACCTGTAAAGGCATAGCTATAGGCGCGCACGGCATAAGGAGCGGAAGAGACTACCCACATTATGTTTCGTATCCGTGCTCGGTTCAGGGTGGAGACCACACTTCAGTCGCCTACATACCACTAAATCATGGAAACAGCGAGCTTACAGCAATCCTATATGATTCGGGCGTCGTATGCTGGTTTAACTTCTTCAGTCAGGAGGCGCAAGAGGCATTATGGGGGCTGATAGAAGCTGTTACAGGCTGGAAGATCACGCCGGATGAATGGTTTAACGTATTATCCCGCAGGATACTAAACATCCAAAGGGCTGCACTTCTCCTTGGAGGACCAGACTTGAAATGGGATCCGAGAATTCATGACGATGTACCGCGAAGGTGGTATGAGCCGCTGACTAAGGGGCCTTACAGCGGGAAATCCGTGGATAAGGCGAAGATGCTAGACAACGTGAAGGAATATTATGGTGCTGTTGGATGGGATGAGAGGGGTATACCAAGATCAGATGAACTTAAGCGTTTAGGACTAGATGACGTGGATAAAGAGCTGGAGAAAGTCAGGCGGGAGCTCAGATAATCAAACTGCCTAAAACCGCTCTTCTTCCATGCATCCACATCTCCTTTTTTTCTTAAATATGAGATCAGTCTTTTTGATAAAGTGCTGAAATCTTTGAAAGATTCGTTGTCCAATCAATATTGAGGGTGATCACTCTTTGGCTCTAAAGCCTTGGTGATTAAGCCTTTTTCGAAGGCGCAGTCTTGCCTTTAAGATACAGTAAAATTTTCATGTTTTCCGCTCACATCTCCATAAACTAAAAATTAATTAACAAGGTCTGCTTAAAAGTACTTTTTAGATCCTTTAGGTGGAAGAAGAATGTCCGCTGCCCCCCTCTTAAAGGTTAATGATTTAAGAATGTATTATAGTATTGAGGGGGGATGGGTTAAAGCTGTTGATGGACTACTCTTGGACGTTTGTAGAAACGAGTGTGTTGGAGTTGTTGGTGAGTCTGGGTGCGGTAAATCAAGCCTCGCATTAACCATTATCAGGGTTTTACCCTCTAATTCAAGAATTTTTTCTGGAGAGATTCTCTTTGAAGGCGAAAATATACTTAAGCTATCTGAGGAAGACTTTAGGAAGCGGATAAGGTGGAAGAAGATTTCAATCGTGTTTCAGGGCGCGATGAACTCTTTGAACCCGGTAATAACTATAGGTGACCAGATAGTTGAGACAATACTAGCTCATGAAGATGTGTCGAAGAAGGAGGCGTGGGAGAGGGCTGAAAACCTACTCAAGTTAGTAGGCATAGATCCGAAGAGGGCGAAGAGTTATCCTTTCGAGTTTAGCGGTGGGATGAAGCAGAGAGCTATGATAGCGATGGCTTTAGCCCTTAACCCCAGTCTCCTAATTGCTGACGAGATGACGACGGCTCTAGACGTGATAATTCAAGCCCAGATCGTTAATCTGGTAGCCGACCTTAGGAGAAGACTGAACCTTTCATCTATAATAATATCGCATGATATCCCGCTGGTTTTCAGCAGCAGTGATAGGATTTTTGTGATGTATGCTGGAAAAATAGTTGAATACGGATCTACAGAGGAAATATATTATAGTCCCATGCATCCGTATACTTTTCTCCTCTTGGACAGCGTGCCGGACATTAGGGGTAAGCGGCGCACTTTAGGCTTCATAGAAGGAGCCCCACCAAATCTATTGGACCCGCCCACAGGATGCCGCTTTCACCCACGCTGCCCCTTCGCAGTCGACATATGTAGGAAGGAGGAGCCGGAGATGAGCGCTATCTCCCCCTCCCATCATGTCGCATGCCATAGGGTAGAGGAAATTACGGTGAAGAGGGCGTTTAAATGAGCGAGCTGGTGAAGGTGAACGATCTAAGAAAATGGTTTCCGGTAAGAACCGGCCTTTTCTCGAGGTCGAAGAGGAGATATATTTATGCGGTTGACGGGGTAAGCTTTTATATTCGTGAAGGCGAGATTTTTTGCCTTGTAGGTGAATCGGGCAGCGGGAAAACAACTACTGGTAGACTGCTGCTTCGTTTAGAGAAGCCTACTTCGGGAGAAATCCTCTTTGAGGGAAAGAACATATATTCATTGGACAAAAAAGAGCTGAAGGAGTTTAGAAGAAAAGCCCAAATGATTTTCCAAGACCCGTTTAGCTCACTCGATCCTAGAATGAGCGTTTTCGATAACATATGTGAGGGGCTTATTATACATAAGATCGGCAGCAGTAGGGAGGAGCGAATCAATATTGTGTCTAAGGCTTTAGAGAGCGTAGCTCTCTATCCGCCTGAAAACTTTCTCTTTAAGTATCCACATGAGCTTAGCGGGGGTCAGCTCCAGAGAATAGCTATTGTTTCAGCGCTTGTTCTAGGACCAAAATTTATCGTTGCAGATGAACCGGTCTCAATGCTAGATATGTCGACCCGCGGCTCAGTGATAAAAACCATGCTAGATTTAAGGAGGAATATGAACATGACTTTTCTCTTGATAACTCACGACTTAGGTTTAGTGAAATACATTGGTGACAGAGTTGCAGTCATGTATCTAGGCAAAATAGTTGAGAAAGGCGCCGCGGAAGACCTTATAGACGCGCCATACCATCCCTACTCCCAAGCATTGATCTCAGCCGTACCGTCACCCGACCCCAAAAAGAAAATTGGAGAGGTGCGGATCAGAGGCGATATAACCATGTCGCTTGAAGTGATTAAGGGATGCAAGTTTGCCCCAAGATGCATGCTCGCTGACGATGAATGTAGGAGAAAAGAACCGGAATTAATAGAGTTATCTAATGGTCACTATGTTGCATGCCATAAGGCTCAAGCTAACAATTAAAATGGATCTCTCCATCTAAGGACGAAACTTGGCGTTTATTTCCCTTCAAGTTTTCTCTCCTTTTAAGCAATATCCTCAATATGAAGGGTGGGAACAATAGTAGAGACATTATGCTCGCAAATATTAGTATAAGACCCACCATGGCTATTTCCAATACGCTGTCCTTGAAGAGAAAATACAGTGCTAATCCAGCTGACAAAATAAATATAACCGCAAAGAAGGCGAGAAATATCGACTTTAACTGGATTTTTTCCTCCATTTTTCCACAACCAATGTTTGGGAAGTAAGAAAAAATGAATGGGTTTTGGATTAATAATATTTCATTTTATCTCTTTTTGAGCGACAGTATTATGGCGACTAGAGCCAATATTATCGCTACAACGCTTACTCCGATGCTGGCTGTTATAAGCATAGATGCGGCGGCTAAACCTGAAATTGTTCCCTCGAGACTAGATATTCTCTCCTGCAAAGATGATACCGTGTTCTCTAATGCTGAGATCCTATTGCCCGCTGAAGATATTTCGCTTCTCGCCTCATTAACCGCGTTTATTAGATCCCTGTAGATTTCCGGCAGAACGGTTAAGGTTAAAGTTAACGGCCGCTGATAAGTGAATAGAGGCGTTACGTACTCCGCTGTGACGCTAACAACGTAATCTCCGACGCCTACAACGCCCGTATCTATGTTCGCCTCGTAGACGCCTCCACCTATATGTCCTGCGCTTACCTCAAAGACCTCCTCACCAGCCTTCATTAACGTCAACTTAACAGTTCCATTAGTTACGGCTTCGCCCTCAGGACCAGTAAGCTTAAACTGGAATCTCGCTCTCTCACCAGCGATCTTCACGGTATCCTTATATACGGTTAACACCGATAGAGTCCTAGCAGCCAGATGATAACGTGGATTAGCCCTAAGCGAAATATACTCTCTTGGTTTATAGTCTTCCCACATAAATGGGCCTGTACCTATAGGAGGAATATTCTCGAAGGCGAACGGATCCGGCAGTCCCTCCCAAATATGTTTGGGTAAAATGTATGCCGAAATTATATCGTAAAATTGGAATATGCCAGTTTGGCTTGTGTAAATAATGACTGTATATTTGTCTGGCGTTTCAGCCTTTACATAAATGGGTACAAGGGGCGCATAGAGAGCACAAGGAGTTTTAGTTTTAGCAATAAGGTCAAATGTAAACTTTACGTCTTCTGACGTGAATGGTGTTCCATCGTGCCAAGTAACATTATTATAAAGATAGAAGGTATATTTCAGTCCAACCTTGCCTGGCGCCACTTCCCATGTCTCTACTTTCCAGTCATAAGCTAACAGCGGTATAACTATATCTTTGCCTTCCGCATCAATGCAACGACGCGCAAGAGAGGAGTAAATAAACCTATAGATCTGTTGTTCTGGAGCTTCCATCCAATTGAGCGGATTATAAGAGCTTGGCCAATAAGCCCTGTTTACTATATAAGTTCCGCCAAACTCCCTATTAACAGGTTTTACATTCATCATAAATATGTAGCCAGTCGCCTCTTCTACAAACTCCGGCTGAGAAACAGAGATTTCTGGCGCAGATTTTATTCCATAGAAGTTTCGGAACTGATCCTTTCTCAGACCAGTCCTATAGGCGTAAGCCTCAGGCAAAGGTAAAACATAACATTTATCCTCTATAATCTCTTGAACTTTCCATACAAGTCTTTTTGCTTCTTCTACATTCATTGTCGTCTGAAGGTTCTCAAGAACTTTATCTAGCTCCGGATCCTGAATACCAAAATGGTTTATCGAAGAGATGCCGGGAGGCTGATAGCTTGAGCTATGAAAAGCCCAGAAATACCATCTTGCAGGGTTCATAACATCGGCAGTCGCATAGTTAGCAAATATATTGAAGTCTCTTTCAATATACGTCATACGCTCAGTGCTGGGCCAATCAGGTGGATGTACAACTTCTACCTCTATGCCGATCTTAGCGGCATCCTCCTTAAGCTTTAAACCCAGTTCTATTCTCTCTGGGCTATAGCCTGGACATACGTACTTTATTACACCCATCTCGTTTCCATTAGGACTATACCATTTACCGTCCCTGAAAACCCATCCAGCGTCTTCAAGCTCTTTCTTTGCTAATTCAAGACTATAGGGATACTTTACACGTACATCCACGCGAGGGTTAATCCACTCTTGAAAAAGTGGCGGAATAAATCCCCATGTTGGTCCAACAGCGCCTGGCTTCCATATTACTGACACAGCATAATCGTAGTCGATTAAATGGGCAATAGCCTTTCTAACTTCTAATTCGCTGGTCGGCCACCTCTTAATATTGAAGCCTAAATAACCATTATATGTTGGTTTTCTGTATAACACTAGTTGAATGTTTGGATTTTCTCCTGCGGCAAGCCAATCTTCTTCAGGGATCGTACCCGTATATTGTCCAGCGCATGAAAGTTCTCCTCTCTTAAATAGCTCCCAAACTGTTATTGTTTCTGTAATAAACCTAAACACTATTCTGTCAATATAGGGGCCATAAATGTAGGGTGCATATGTAGGCTTCGGATATATTATTTCTTGTTGCTGGGCTGAAGCGATGCTTATAGGCGAAGCTATGTATAGCGTGGCTCCGAGAACCATTAATAAAATTAAGGCGGCGCTCTTTCCCATATAAATCACCTAAACTTGATTTATTGCCATGTTAATTTATAAGATTTTTCATTTGTCCGTGGTAACCATTAACAATTTAACGCTTTCTTTCACTTTC
>Ga0209394_1001073_pt1 | contig 17414 bp, 13 predicted proteins | sample JNZ201metaG_FD_184122 | JGI IMG/M metagenome (GOLD analysis project Ga0209394, IMG submission 184122) | Hot spring microbial communities from Jinze hot spring, China to study Microbial Dark Matter (Phase II) - JNZ 20120812A (SPAdes) (version 3) ... | reverse complement strand
GTGTCCCGTTGCAATGGCCTGGAAGAGTACGAATGCTTCCTCACCCCTCACCTCGCCAACTATAATTACATCGGGTCTGTATCTAAGGGAGAGTCTAACTAGGTGGAAGAGGGAGACCTCACCAACGCCGCTACCTATATACGATGGTCTTGAGACGAGCTGTACCCAGTTATCGTGGGGAAGCCTAAGCTCGGGGGTATCTTCAATGGTTACCACCTTGTACGTTGGTCTGAGAAGTGTTGCTAGGGCATTTAGTGTAGAGGTTTTACCCGAGCCGGTGACACCGAGTATGAGTGTTGTTAGTTTGTAGTCCATTGCAAGCCAGAAGTAGGATGCTATCTCGGGGGAGATGGTTTTGAAGCTAATCATGTCAGCTATAGTTATCGGAGATTCGCTGAACTTTCTAATGGTGAATGTCGAACCTGATGTAGAGACCTCTCTCCTAAATGTTGCAGCAAGTCTGTGTCCACCAGGTAGGATAGCATCTAGAACGGGGTAGGCTACAGAGATGTGCTTTCCAGCCATATGGGCGAGCTTGAGTATGTATTCATCGAGCTCCTCCTCACTGGAGAACTCTATATTTGTTGGAATGGATTCGTACTTCCTATGCCATACATAGACAGGCTTCTTAGGACCGTTGCAGGATATATCCTCTATATACCTATCCCTGAAGATGGGATCCAGAATACCGTAGCCAGCCAAATCCCTCTCAACATAGTACTCTATCTTACTCCACGATAAGCCGGGTGTCTTTGTAAATCTGATCTGAAACTCTCTGATAACCCTTCTAGCTGTCTTCAGAACCTCTCTAGTAGCATCAACATCTAGAGAAGTTACGGGCTTAAGTTCCCATATAATGAAATCCTTAATCTGGTTGTATATCCTCTGCTCATCCTCAGAGAGGGAGATCTCGTAAACCTCGTAGTATATTCTTCCAGTAGCTTCATCTTCAACGATATTTATGTATGCAAAGGGTTCTCGAACAGGGTAGGACTCTATCTTTCTATACCCTTTCAATGTACTGAACAGCTTGTGTAGAGCTCTATAGGATATCTGAAGAGAATGCTCATCCACTTCAGGCTTAGCCTCTACAGACCGAGTCCTAGACCCCCGTCTAAACATCTGTATAAACCTGTCAATAGGGTTTGCCATACAATCACTCAACAGATAATAGCTATAGGAAGATATATGGGTAACAGGGTATATAAACATCTCTGAAAAATTTATAAAACCATCTCTAGATATATAATAACAAGTATCTAACGCTATAGGTTTGTTATATGAACTGTAGATCAACCCTCTATACCCTAATAATTGTAGCCTCCATGCTATTACTATCCCTACCTAATATATATGCGGAATTTGTACAGCCAAGGAATATGACGATCAGCTACAATTTTTATATATCGCATCTAGGGGTGGCACCAAGGTATATAGCCGCTATAGATATTGATAGACTACTTGTAGCAGGCTCTGTAAATAATAGTAATGGAGTAGCCATACTAAATGTTAACGACCCCTATATAGGGGCCGTTGTTGAGCAGGTATATCCATTGACGGGTAGCCCAACATGTGTAGCTGTAGATGGCTTCCCTATAAAGAGGATTGCCGTTGGCAGTGACAGAGGTGAGATTCTGCTATTCAATATTGAAGGTGGTAGAATAACAGGGTATCTATATACTGTGCTGGGAGCGGACTTCTATATAAACAAGGTATACCTTGTAGAAGCACCAAACTCATCTAAGGTAATCGCCCTTGCTAGCGAAGGCGGTCCGAGAACAGTACCGTGTACAAGGTGCTACGTATATGTATTCGACGAACGTTCACCGGGGATTATGAGAATTGGTCCGAGAACAGGCAACGCTACTACAAGTATTGAGAGGGTGTATGTACAGGATATAGCACCTCTAACGATATTCGATTCCTCTAAGATATATCGTAACGCATCGCTGGTTGCCCTAACCTATATACCAGCAGCTCTTATAACGCTAGAGTTCAGCATCCTGTATCTATACAACAATACGCTCTATCCAGCTGCAAATACATTGGTAGAGGTCTTGGCATACGATAAAGCTAGAGGTATAAGCTATCTATACGGTGTCAATGCCGATAGTAGAGGGAACATATCCATACCGGTGCTTATGGGGCTATATGCAAATCTTACAATAAGGGATATAACTGGGAGAGTTATTTGGAGCATGGTATTCGATCCATCGAAACACGTAGCTATCGATAACACTGTTACACTTCCACCGGTTATAGTAACAGCTCCACCTGATACGAGGCGTGCTACGAGAGTCTATGGAACACCAGAGTTTCTCAAGGTTGCCATAGAGGTTCTAGATGTATCTAGTGCTCCAGCTAGATATACTACTGTTGCTTCTGCAAACTTTAGACTCGATATAGATACAGAGGGCTTCAACTTTATAGCAAATGCGAGAGAACCCATCTATACACTTGTGTTTGGAAATCCGTCTAGGGGGGAGCTGAGTCTCATTAGGGTAGCGGTAGCTGGTAAAACTCTTCGGAGGATACTTCAAACGGTAGACTATATAGGTCTTGCTACAGTACCTGTAGCAACAGTGACATATGTAGATGGTAGCTATATACATGTAGCTCTCTCAGATGGAAGGATAAGGGTCTTTAGAATCACACCATATAACTATACACTGTACTACATCTATCCGATGGATGCACCGATAAGGAAGTTCCTACCTATACCAACGATAGAAGGCTACACATATACAGCGATAACAACTAGAGGCATACAAATCCTAACAGCATCACCAATACAGATACCGGTAATAAGAAACTTAACAACACTGTATGGAACCGTGCCAAACTATGTAGATAGCGATGCCCTAGCCGATCTATCAGCAATATTCCTAGCATCCTCAAATAGCATAACTGTAGTTAGAAATATGGTTAATGCTGCTAGGGAGAGGAGAGTACTTACACTAGATGAGATTAGAGCTCCAACCATAGTGGTGAAAATATCTCTACCTGGGAACGAAACCTATGAAAAAATCGTTGTCAACTTTACCTATCCTCAGAATACAGTTAGGCTTAAACCTGATGAAAATGGCTTTATGAGAATCGCTAATTTAGTACCGGGAATAAGGTACAGCCTACATATATCGTATAAAGAGCCGTATGTGGTACCAGAGAATAGAACTATAGTGCTTACAAGCTTTAGAGACGAGTTCATCGAGGTTCCAATGAAGTATAGAGAGTATACAGTCAAGGTAAAGGTTAGCGATCCGCTGAGTAGAGAGCCGATAGCACCATACAATATGTATATGGATGGTAGGCTAGTTGCTGAAGAGGTAAAGCTACCAGAAATCTCAATCAAGGCTATATACGGTTCCCACACAATTGCTGTAGAGCCCGCCAAAGGCTATGAGGCGGTGTATGAACCGTCTATCCAGAGCCTATATGTTGATAGCGATAAGGAGCTGGAGATCCAGCTATTTAGGAAGAGCTATACGCTGACACTCTATATCGTAGACCGGGTATCGAATACCTCACCTATAGCCCCTGTACAGATAAGGCTTCCAGCAACCGGAATGGTATACACCCTACCACCAGGCGACCATCTAGAGATAGCAGTTCTCTTCGGTAATATGACAATCTATGTAGAGCCAGCAAGAGGTTGGGAGCGGGCCTATAGCCCAACAGCAACTATTGTCGAGATTTCAAGAGACACCGTATATATTGTCTATATAGATAGGGTAAAGTATGGAGTAAGGCTAAATGTACTTGACGGGTATACACATAGTCTGGTAGCACCTGTAGAAATCCTCGTTAATGGTACCACGGTCTATAGAGGTTCTAGGAATACCGTAGATCTCGTATTGGATTACGGTGTATGGAACCTGACAATTGCACCGCATAGAGAAGGAGCATACACCACCTACACCACGGTGTTGTATATTGATAGTGATAGGGAACTGATGTATGTACTGAATAGAACACTATATGGAGTTGTACTTGAGGTTAGAGATGTATATGGATCACTGCTAACACCATTAAACATATCTATAAGCGGTGTAGTTAATACTAGCCAGGTAATAAAGCCCCCTACAACGAGAACAAGCTTCACCCTACCATATGGAGTATACAAAGTGTATGTAGAGCCTGTAGGGGATGCAAGGAAAATCTATATACCAGCGGCTATAGACCTTACAGTTAAATCGGACTTACTTGAAACGATAGAGATTGAGAGGATTAGATATAAGCTGGATATAGCTATCCGTGATGTACCTATAGGAAGGCTTGTTGGTATATTTGATCTATATGCAAACAAGAGCAGAGTATATAGTGGAATTAAAGGTACAGCCTCTATAGAGATCCCATGTGGAGTCTATAGTATAGAACTGGTGCCCCAATCACCATGGGATGCATTCTACGAGCCTTCAAGACCCATTGTTACACCTATATTCAATGATACATCCATCATCGTTTCCGTAAATAGAAAAAGCTTTAACCTGAGGATAACTGCGGTAGAGGGGGTATCGCCAGTAAAGAATGCAATTGTAGCTATAGAGAGTCTTGAGACCGGTATTACGATAACGCAGCTGATAACCGATGAGAATGGGATTATATCCACAAAGGTGCCGTATGGAACCTATAGAGTGGCTGTTACACACCCAGACTACTATCCATACGAGCTAGTGGTGAACATTGCTAGCGATGTCTATGAGATTGCCTATTTGAGACCAGCTATAGTAACCCTTGTAATGAGATACCTGCCCATAGTGCTTACACTGGTTGGTGTAGCAGTGGCTATATACATTATCCTAAAGATTAGGGCTATTATAGCGAGAAGGCTTGCTCCTGAGGAGGAGCTGTTCTAGTAGATGGGTTTTAGGAAAAATAAAAATATTTTATGTATTTTTTCCAACGCTATATAAATCTGAGTAGGACTACCTTAGGTATATCATCGCTGTATATTACTGTTAGCCTAATCTCAACATCTATATTGCCGAGAATTTCAACCTCTTTTCTAATAGCTGTAAGAAGCATTATCCTATTATTGAGGGATTCTATAGCAGTTTCGTAGGCTGTAAGCTCCTGTGCTGGTACAGGATTTACAACAATCCTTATGTTCCTCAGTGCTATCTCGTTTTGTGATGAGGGTTCTGGTAGCCCTAATCTACCAAGGATGCTTCTAAGCTTCTTTTCCTGCTCAACCTTTACTCTAAGTTCCTCAACCTTCTTAAGCATCTCCCCAAGTCTTCTCCTAAGCTCTGCAATACTGTCATCGATATATTTCATAAATTCTCCGATGCTATTAAACTCCTTTACACTACTACTCATATGCTCCACCCATTGTATCCTCTAGAAATAGATTTAAGAACCGCTATATATATATTTTGGAGTAGCAACTACTCCCAGTTTGGAATACATACTGTGATCTAGAGGTATCTAGGTGATGCATATACAATGTTTCTAAGTAAGGGGAATACCATTGAAACCGTTAGTGCTGGTGTAAGAACCTTTAGAAATGTTCTCAGTAGCTATATTAGCAAAAGGTTTACCGGTCGCATAACCTATAGGTATCCGGCTGAAGGAATCTTCATATCTATAGAGATGGTAGAAGGTACTATTACAGCATGTAGAGGTGTAGCTCTGGGGAATCTATACGAAGGTGTTAGCTGTTGTGAGGTTGCTGTAGATTATCTAGATAGTGTGGAGGGTAGCATAGAGGTTGTGGAGGTCAAAGCAGATGCAATTATAAACGATACGCTGGTCTTTCCATCCTCTAAAATAGAGGGGGAGACAGTGCTACACAAACAGCTTGCAGCACCGCTGAAACTGGTTGAAGAGAAGCAGACTAAGCAGATAGAAATAGCACAACCTATACCCATAAAAAGGACTACAGTATCTAGTGAGTGCATAGATCCACTCCAGCTCTATAGCATACTAAAAACATCCCAGCTAGTCTTTCAGACAAACAACCCACTTCAGCACATAGATATCGAGAAGATGGTAGACGAGCTAAAGAATAGAAACCCAGTACACATCTATATAAGCAGTACCGTAGATGGCCAAACGCTACGCATACTCATAGATATAGCCAACAGAATAGAATACTATCAACTTGAAACGGAAGGAGATAACATATGTGGTGAGGAAGCCTATAGACAATATATTCAGAAAAAACTCCTAAATACAAAAATATGGCTACAATAGCTCTAGCTACATAAAGGGCACCTCAATCCATCGGGCAATTTGTACCCATTCTTATAAACACCAGTATTGCATAGCTATATACCGGTGGATCTATGACCAATCCGTATACTGAGGAATGGATTTGGAAAATGGTTGGCGACGCATATAGGAGGGCAGAGGCTATGAGGAGCGTAGGGCTCTATAGAGAGGCTAGAAACGAGATTCTCACAGCAATAGTAACAGCTCTAATATCGGTGAGAATCCACTGTAGCTATAGTGAGCTAGATCCTGCTGCATGCGGCTACATTGAAGATTCTCTAAAGAATGCGATTAGAGAACACAGTTCGTATAGGGCATCGGACGACGGTAATCTCCTAGATATAGAGCTGCTTCCCTCCTAATTTTCTATGGAAATGTTTACAGGCTATGTTTTTGTTTATATTTTTGCAAAGGCTTTGGATGGTGATGGGAGCAGTGATCCAAGCTACCTAGGGCTACCTGTAGATGGGAGCTGTATTCTATTCGGCTTGACAGCCGCCCACGGATCCACAGGGATTACACAAATTCAATCAATGAACAGATATGAAAAACGAAACAATTGCGCAAGGCGGAAGTCCCTAGATATGAATAAACATTAAGTAGCAAAAATGTATATCCAGGGACAAACAGTGAGAAAAGTGCTGAGCTTTTTATAGGGAGATTAGCTGTAGAAGAAGGAAAGGATTGATGTAGGAATTTGGTATGGAAGATTGCACTACTTGGCAGTGCTTTACTATATAGCTATATCCTCTATGTCTTTTGACATGTCTTTCCTTAAGTTGAACTCTGCCACCCTTCCACTATTCCATGATTTTACGGGTCTGTAGTACCCTACTATTCTACTCCACAGATCTATGGATGTTCCGCAGTTAGGGCATCTAGTAGCTCTTCCAACTATTCTGTATCCACATGATGGGCATACTGCTATGGTTGGTGTAACTGATATGTAAACTACATCGCTATTCTTTAATGTTCTCATTACAAATCTTGCTATGGTATCTGCGGATAGCTCTCTATCGATAAATACGTGCTTTATTACACCACCTGTAAACAGCTTCTGGCACTGGGACTCTATCTCTAGCTGATGTCTTAGGTGGAGTGCTGTATATGGTGGTGATAGTTGGTTTGTGTAGAATGGCACTTTCTTACCCTCTACCTCACCAACTGGTATGTATATCGATAGATCCTCAGATCTCGTCAGCTCCTTGGCAAACGCTACATCCTTCCAAGCAAGCTTTACACCAAGCGTCTCACCGGGAACCTCCTCAACGTTGTAGAGAACATCGTCGTACTCCTCAAATTCCTTTAACCTTGAATTCACATAGTTTAGAACATCGTTGTAGTGCTTAACTATCTGTGGTATAATTGATGGCGATGCCTTTAGCCATAGATAGGGTTCGCCAAGCATTATCGAGGCGTACTCTGCCAACCCTATTAACCCAATAGTATTGTAGTAGAATTTGAATGGGTTAACAGAGTCTATGTACTCCCTGGTCATTGGGTAGAGCCCTTCTGCAAATAGCTTCATATACATTGTTCTAAACCACATAAGGGTCTTTCTAGAGATTTCTAGAAGTTCATCGAGCTTATCCCACATAGCCTTATCATCACCGGTTCTTGCAATCATTGCAAGCCTCGGTAGGTTGATTACAACAACATTTATGGAGCCCACCGATGGCGGCATGTCCCATACACCCTTTGCTTGGTGTAGAACGTCTCTAACTCTAGACATGTCGCTTAGCAGTCTGCAGCAGAAGGAAAATAGATCCTCTGCCTTATGCCTATAGCCGTTTAGGAAATACATCTGCCCCGTCTTTGCAACCATCTGCCAGTAGAGATTCCACAGCTCCTCATCCTCTCTAAGATACCTCTCGAAATCGCTATTAACAATAGATGTGGGTATGGGGAATGTAAATGGCTGCCCAACGGCATCACCTTCACTAAAAACCTCCGCAAAGGCCTTCAGAATCTTCCTAGTCTCTTCAATATAGTTTTCATACATATCTATAACAAATCTAAACCTCTTATCGCCAGAAGCTACAGGCATTGTTCTATAGAATTTGTTACTAAATGCAAACACTATATTGGTAAACGGGCTTTGTCCAGACTTCAGAGGGTAGTTGAGATTGTATACGAATCTCTGTATATTCTGCTTAACACTTCTATAGTCGAGCCTATCCCTAGAGATGTATGGAGATAGCACAACATCGATACCGTAGAGACCAACGGCCCCCGTTCTCTCATGGCTAAACATATACGTTGCGTTAACAAGTTGATCAACAGCGGAATCGAGGTGTTTAGGAGGCTTTGAGATAACAGTTACGGTTTTCAGCCCACTCTCAATAATGGGTCTTGCATCGAGACCTCCGCAGTAGGGTCTGGTTATAGAGCCATCCCTAAGCTTGTATATGTATATCCAGCCATCCTCGTGAAGTTTTACCGAATCCCTTGGAAGTATTCTCATAGCCTCACTATATATAGCAGAGCCGAGTACATGTGACAGTAAACCGCTTACAGCCTTAGGCACGTTAGCATTATCCTTAACAGCCCATTCAAAACCCGAGAGATACTCCTCTAGGAGAGACTCAAGCTGTTGCAACAAATAACACCCTTGCAACACATAACAAACGCTACAAATGATTATAGACACTGCCACTATATCTGTAGAGGGAGAGGATCGTAAGTGAAAGTAATACTCCTGTCGTACCACGAAGCACATACGGAAATGTGACCATAAAATCAGCATACTAATAAAAAAATCAATTATATAAAGAATACCTGGCAAAACGATTTAAACAGATATTTAATGAACCACTCTCCATGCTAGCCTCTATAGAATTCAAATCTATATAGCATACTAACAGTTTGATTTAATTGCATGTATGGACTTATTCATAAGGTGTTCAAGATGTGGGGTTTTGGGACACCCTTGAACATCCCTAGGCCCGATGAGAACCGGAGACTGATGTGGGTAACGAAGATGGGCAAGGATACTAATCTATATAAACCAATACAAGGGCTAAACCCCATCTATAGATATAACATATATTATCAGCTTCGAGAAAGGTGTAAAGAGGTAAAGATTTAAATATACTCAGATGTAGAAACCTTAAATGGGTAGGGTATATGTCTAAGAAATGTGGTAGGAGAGCAAAAGATAAAGAGAAGGAAAGGAAGGAGGGTCAATAGCTCGAACTAAAGGTCGCATCCCTATGCTAAACCATATATACACACCTTCACTTGAATTAATTTTTAATCTGTACATTAATTAATAATTAATAATGCTGATGGCTCAGCTGAAACCGGGATTAGATCATAGTTCAATTGGGTAACTCTTCATCATTGCCGCATGAGCTGAATAAGGTCTACACTGCGATTTAGGTAATAGATTTACCCGATATGGGCTGTATTTACGAAGCTTCCAAGATGTGGATGTACAACGTAGAGCTATAACCTTTCATTAAACTGAGGATCTTATCCTTTAGAGTGGGGAGGAGATCAGGCCATCTCTACTATTTAATAGGCCTCTGAGACCTATGTTTCTATCAGTGCATCTTAGGCGTGTGGAGGAGTACTGTGAAAGCCTTTTCAATAGAAGGCGAGCTCTTTTGTAGCCCGTTTGAGAGCAACTGTTGGGTGGTAGATGGTGGCTCATTTATTTATATCAATTTTCAGTTTCTCTACCATGTGCTGAGAAACGGTACGGCTACAAGATGGTGGTCAGCATGAAACTTGGAACAATTTTGTGAGGCGGTATTTCATATAGGTAAGGGTTTTTATTTTGATTGGAGGTGTATTAACTTTGGTGCTATATGTTGGATAGGGTTGTTGTAGTTGGTGGTGGTGCTGCTGGTGCTTCGGCTGCTGCTCGTGCTAGGAGGCTTGAGCCTCGTGTAGAGGTTGTATTGGTTGAGGCAAGTGGTATGATTACGCATGCTCCTTGTGCTATACCCTATGCTATTGCTGGCATTGCTGTAGGTGGTATGGTTACGTATACTGCTGATGAGTTTGAGAGGGAGAGAGGGATAAAGGTGCTGTTGAACGCTAGGGTTACGGATATCGATGTTGATAAGAGGGTTGTGTATATAGATAGGGGTGGTATGTATGAAAGATTAGCGTGGGGTAGACTTGTAATTGCTACAGGTGCTGCACCTTCCATCCCTAGGATACCGGGTACAGATTTGAAGGGGGTAGTTACACTGAGGCACCCAGCCTACATAGATGATATTAGGAGGGTTCTGGAGACTGCTAGCAGGGTAGCTATTGTCGGTGGTAGCTATCTAGGCATTGAGATGGCTGAGGCCTTACTGAGTATTGGTAAGAAGGTTCTACTTATAGAGAAGGAGAATAGACCCCTACCAACAGCTCTAGATAGCGACATGGGTGAGGTGGTTGCTAGGGAACTTATCTCTAGGGGTGTCGAACTCCATTTAGGTGAGAGTTTGACGGAGATTAGAGGTAGGGATAGAGTTGAGAATATAGTAACGGATAGGGAAAGCTATAGTGTTGATGCAGTTATTCTTGCCACTGGTGTAAAACCGAATACAGAATTGGCGTTGAGAGCTGGTATAAGGTTAGGTTCAACGGGGGCTATACAGGTCAATGAGTATATGGAGACTAGCATAGATGGTGTATATGCAGCTGGTGATGTTGTTGAGAAGTTTCATAGAGTTCTTAGGAAGAGTGTATGGATACCGCTAGCAACAACAGCTAATAAGGAGGGTCAGGTAGCTGGTGCAAATAGTGTTAGGGGAAGAGCCCTGAAATTCCCAGGTGTGCTGGGTACCACTGTAACACGCTTCTTCAATCTCTATATAGCTAGAACGGGGCTGAGTACAAGGGAAGCTCTAGAGAATGGTTTAAATGTTGAGAGTAGAACTGTAAAGGCTAGAACCAAGGCGCACTACTTTCCAGGAGCCTCAGAGGTATATGTTAAGCTTATTGCAGAGATGCCTAGTGGAAGGATAGTTGGTGCACAAGTAGTTGGGTGGGATCATGCAGTAGCAAGCTACATAGACGTGGTAGCAGCGGCTATAGCCGGCGGCATGACCATAGATGATCTATTCTTTCTAGATATGGGATATACACCATCGACAGCACCGGTCTGGCATCCTCTAATAGTTGCTACCAGGGTACTATCAAGGGGAAGATTCTAGGAAGATAGCAATATCGAGTATAGAGGTGGGTGTGTAAAAATTATCTTCTATATGCCTTAGCAGCAGCTGATGCCATATCCGAGATTACCTTCTCTGGACTCTGAGCCTTCATTATTGCTGAAGCTACTAGAACACCTGCTGTTCCAAGTTTTATCGCAGCCTCTACATCCTCTGCAGTTGATATTCCTGCACCTGTTAATATTATTACCTCTCTATTCACTTCTCTTACCTTCTCTACGGTACCTGTTATCACCTCAGGTTTAGCCTTTGAAACAGCTATACCAGTTCCTATAAGTTCCGGTGGTTCAACAGCTATAGCTGTAGGCTTTACGGCTGATACAGCAGCTGCTGCTATTGGTGTATCGGCACATACTAGAGTCTCTAAATTATATTTCTTTGCCTTCTCTACTAGAGCTACAATCTCATCTAATCTAAGCCTATGCTCACTATGGTTTATGAGGATACCCTTGACACCCATATCCTTTAGAGCTACTATTGGTAGCCATCCTGTATAGGCACCAAATTCATATGGATCTGCATGCTGTACGTATACAGGTATCGATACCACTTCAGCTAGCTTTCTTATCTCCGTTGCAGGTGGAATCACTATAACCTCTATGCCATACTCCCTAGCAGCCTTCTCGGCAGATTTTGCTATCTCTATTGCCTTAGACCCAAATGATGTATTGTATGTCTTGTAGTTTATTGCGAGTACGGGAACATTCAAACTGAGTACACCAGGGGGTGCAACTGTATGTAAAAAATAAAATTGGTTATTGTAATTACTCGTGTAGGAGCTCTGTCTTTACCTTTGGTCCCTTAACCTCGTATAGTCTTGCCTCCATAAATCTATTCTGGAGCTTCTGTAGCACGGCAGGTAGTGTGGTGTACTCCATCTCTTCAGGTCCTAGCCTATGTGGCATAAACGGTCCGTGTCTCCTCATGTAGTCAGCTATAGCCTGTGCCATTCTTCTAGATTCATCGAATGCTGGATCGTCAAATAGATCAGCTGGTCCTATCAGTCTAGCATTCTTTATCTGGAACCCTAGAGCAACTACCCTTGGTGGTCCATCGAATCTGGTGCACCTTGCATTCCTCTGACTTACGGGCATCAGTGGTCCAAAGTGGCTACCTCTCATCCAGCCAGCTACGAGGTGTGGAAATGCAAATGGTTCTAGAACTTCACCAACTGCTGGAAATCCTGACTGGGCACGAACTACAGCTACAGGGTCGTCCTTACCTACATACTGACCGGCAATTAGATTGAGTCTCTCAACAGCTACAACAGCTCCTATCTCATTATCACTCTTTCTGTAGACTTTCCTTACAACAAATCTTCCAGGTGTTCCAATAAGTGCTAGAATATCGTACAGCTCTTCGGGTGAATTCATAACAACATACTTTCCAGCCATAACATCATATATCTCAAACTTAAATCCGTCGTGAAGCTTTGGATCGATTACAAGACCTGCTGTTGTGAATGGATCTGCAAATACTCTAAATAGTGGCAGGTTGAATGCGCCAGGCTCAGTTTTATCAGCCATAAACACTATAACAGGTTCAGCTGGTCTTTCAACAAATTCCATCTCAGCAGCTGAAGGTCCTAGACCCCTTACATTACCTGAGAACGCATCTGTTAGGAGATCTTGGCCTGCGGCATACAGCCCTAGATCCTTAGCAACCTTTGCAGCTTCTCTAAATGCATTCCATGCTGTCTCGTGTACCTCTGGAGCATCTACACCCCGTCTATGGGTCATTATAAGCTCTAGATCGTCTCCCGTATGTGTTACATAGTAGTCTGCTATAATTCCCTTACTCTTAGCCTCTGCAAGAACTTTGGCCGCAGCTGCCATTGTGTCTGGATGTACTACGTGGTGACCTGCTAGTGAGCCTATATCAGCTTTTATAACGGATATTGTTGTCTTTACCTTCTCGGCCATCGAATAACACCTACAGGTAGGTTACTGTATTTAAAAACTATAAAGCTATCTATTTTAACTGAAAATTACGAGTGTACCTAAAACATGTGAAGCTATCGATACAACATTCAATTACCGCAGTTCAGTGCTATTCTACATAGAAGTATTGGTTGAGGGCTCTCTGCTGTCTATCGAGATAGCTATCGGGTTTATTTATTCTAGGTCTTCCGTTATCCGGATCTCTCCTAACGGTTATACCCATAGATTTTAAAAAGCTATTCAGTACCTTAGCGACGGAATCTGGTGCACTTCCATAGCCCTCCCTACCAGGTACACCACTGAATACCATTAATCTATCCACAGAATAGTCGATGAGTAGGAAATTATGGTCTATAACAAAGATAGGGCTCTTTCTCAATCTGGCAATTCTCTTTATTGTTCTTGCTACCGAGAGCTGATCCTCTACATCGATATGCGATGACGGTTCGTCTAGGAGGTATACATCGGCATCTCTTATTAGAGTATAGGCTATGTAGAATTTCTGTAGCTCTCCACCGCTTAGAGACTCAAGCTCTTTACTCAATAGCCTATCCACCCCTAGTCTCTTGACAACCTCTACATACAGCCAGCTATCCTCCTTTATAGCATCGCTATTTACACTCTTTAGGCACTCCAAAACTGTGTTGCAGTCCTTTACTACCCTTTCGAGGTACTGGGGCTTATAGCTCATCTTGAATGCTGTAGATGTGGTATAGCCTGTATCGGGCTCCAGCTCACCTACGAGAATCCTGATAAATGTCGTCTTGCCTATAGCATTAGGACCAACTATACCTATTACCTCACCTCTATAGGCTTGGCCCGGCTCAACATTTAATGTAAATCCGTCCAGCTTCTTCACAAGATTATCCCATACAAAGACAACCTCACTCGATTTTGCTATGTATCCATCTTCTCTAGCCTCGTGGAGTCTAAAGCTTATCTCCTCATCCCTGATCCTCATATTCTCTGATGGTAGAAACCCCTTTAGATAGTGGTCTATACCAGCCTTGGCCGTATAGACCTTTGAGAACATTCCATACGACCCAGGGATGCCGAAAGCTATAGCGATAAGATCCGCTATATAGTCTAGAAACATTAGGTCGTGGTCTACGATAAATATGTAGCTATTTCTCGGCAGTAGCCTATCTAGAGCCATTAATACATGCAACCTCTCTCTAATATCCAGAAAACCTGTCGGCTCATCGAATATGTATACATTGGCATCTCTAAGAAGAGTAGCGGCAACTGCAAGTTTTTGAAGCTCACCACCGCTTAGCGTAGAGATATCCTTACCCAGCATGGGGTTTATATGGAGAGCGTCGATTACATCTCTATACATCCCTCTCTCATCGATTCGCTTAAGTAACTCCTCTACTCTACCACTTCTAATGTACTTGGGTATCAGCTCGATATACTGAATCTTTTGGATAACCTTTAGCTGGCCCTGGTATAGCTTACTGAAGTAGTCGTAGTATACAGTACCCTTGAACTTCTCTAGAACACGATCCCTAGAGGGTTCTATATCAAAGCGACCTATGTTTGGTATTAAGGATCCTGAGAGAATCTTCATAGCAGTTGATTTGCCAATACCGTTAGGACCTAGGATCCCGATTATCTTACCCTCAATAGGCATTGGGAGACCGTACAGCTTAAAGGCGTTCTGTCCATATCTGTGGACGAGATTTTCTTCTACCTCTTCTGGAAGGTTTACAACACTAATAGCCTTGTAGGGACACTTCTTAACACAAATTCCACATGCTATACACTTCTCCTCATAGATTACTGGCTTCCCCTTCTTCTCCGTACTTAGTTCAATAGCTTTATAGGGCTTTGTTTTATTAATGGGGCAGAATCTTACGCAGGGAATGCCACATTTATCTGGATGGCACATCTCATAGTCTATCGTGGCTACCCTGGCCATGGATGCGCATCACCTAGAAGTTAGCTGGCTTCTTAAAAAACATTGATTTGATTAAGGCATTTCGGATTTTCTACCACTCTTCTTCTTCCCATTCCTCTTCTTCTTCCCACCACTCTTCTTCCTCTTCTTCCCACTCCTCCTCTAGGAGCATCGTTAGCACCTCACATCTTAAAGCTTCACAGCACGGGGTTATTAAACATATCTTCTGTTACAACATATAGAATCAATAGATTTGCTACTCAATTAAAATACTATTACAGCCTGAAACCCCTATGAGAATCTCATTCAAATACCTCTCGAGACCTCCAGTATCGATATCCTTAGTCTTCTTAAAGACGCTCAGCACATCGATTATATGTAGAGTAGGCTTTTTAAGTACCTCATTCCAGGCTATAGTTACGCATCCACAGTCCCTAATGGTACCCCCTATAGCATTAACCACTACATCAACCCCTAGATTTCCATCAAGCTCTTCAGACCCACTGTATACTACAACTATATGCCTATCGTCGTAGAGCTGTGGGGATATACTGTTTAGTATTGTTGATATCTGTCTCTCACTAAATAGTCTCACCATATACTCCAGCTCCATCTTCTTAGCAATATTTGTACCCCTATTAAATGAGGTACGGGATGTGAGGAATGCTATTACATGACTCTGCCAGGGCATGTTGTAGAGCGATGTAGCTAGGCACTCTATCTTAGTAATACCAGCTTTAGCTAGCCTACTACGTAGTTCTGAGCAGATCTCATCATATATATTGGAGCTACAGCGTATTGGTATTAGGAGTATCAGCTACGACCACCATGTGTAATAGGTACTAGCAGAATCTCATCGTCATCATCAACGTACAGTTCATCAAGGTTATCAAAAACATTGATATCGATACCGTTAACTAGCACCATTAAATCGTAGCTAGGAGCACCATCATCATTTATTACGCTACTCAGAGCTTTAAAGTTCCTCCTCAGCTCTTTTAATAGAAGTTTTATAGAGGCTCTACCGCCTATTGGAATATCTATGGAGGCTGCCCCAACATCGGTCTTGAATCTCCCTAAAAACTTTATCTTAACTATACATTTCACCTACATTTCCTCCTGCGTTTCTCCACCGGCTCTACTCTTTTGAATCTTAACTAGATGAGTGATATATCCAGCTATCTGGTTTCGCAGCTTCTTTGAATTAACTGTGACAAACTTTCTAACCAGCTCCTTATTCTGTTGGAAATCCTCTGAAAAGAGGTCTGGGTATGTGGATACCAATCTGCGTGCAGTTCTCTTAACTAATCCTATTCTCACCTTACCCATACTATGGCCACCACATTACTCTAAAGTCATCTCATTCCTCTAGAACTTAAGATACAGAGTATATAAGGTATTCTGAATAACATAGCTAAGGTAGCTGTGCACTGCAATATCTAGGGCTTAATGTAGAGAGCACCGGCGAAGATCTCATGAAAGCTTATATAGAACCTCTGCAGTTGAACCCAATTGGTGTAAGATATGGCTACGCCACAGCAGCCAATGGCATATGAACCAACAGGTATTCCGGTAATAATACTTAGAGAAGGTACATCAAGGAGTACTGGGAAGGATGCTCTCAGAGCAAATATGATGGCTGCTATGACCATAGCTGAAATGATTAAAACCACATATGGACCGAAAGGAATGGATAAGATGCTTGTAGATGCGCTAGGAGATGTCACGATAACGAATGATGGTGCCACAATACTTGATAAAATGGATGTTCAGCACCCTGCCGCTAAAATGCTTGTCCAGATAGCCAAGGGTCAGGATGAGGAGGCCGGGGATGGTACCAAGACAGCTGTAGTGTTTGCAGGAGAACTCCTTAAGAGAGCTGAAGATCTGATTGATAAAGGGTTGCATCCGACAACAATTATATCTGGGTATAAGAAGGCCCTAGAGTACGCGATCCAGGTTGCTCATCAAATAGCTGATGATGTTAATGTAGAGGATCCATCATCAGATGCAATTCTAAGAAATGTTGTTGTATCAGCTCTTACAAGTAAGGCTGTGCACGGTGCTAGGGAGTATCTAGCAGATCTTGTTGTAAAGGCAGTTAGGCAGATAGCTGAAAAGAGAGGAGATAGATGGTATGTTGATATCGATAATGTACAGGTTATAAAGAAGAAGGGTGCAAGCTTA
>Ga0209394_1001072_pt1 | contig 17416 bp, 13 predicted proteins | sample JNZ201metaG_FD_184122 | JGI IMG/M metagenome (GOLD analysis project Ga0209394, IMG submission 184122) | Hot spring microbial communities from Jinze hot spring, China to study Microbial Dark Matter (Phase II) - JNZ 20120812A (SPAdes) (version 3) ... | reverse complement strand
TCCTTATGTGATCGGAAAAATCGTTTCCGTACTCGGATATGAGGTTCTTGTTCGGTGTGACCACTATCCTACCCAACTCCAAAGCTCTCCTGACGAAATCCACGGCCACACCCGTTCCACCTATGGCTTCCACGACGACGTCGCTGTTGAGTATCAAGTCATCGAAATCGTATGCGATTTCCTCAGGCGCTACACCGAGGAGCTCGTACTTTACGGGCGAGCGGTTGATCACTTTGGATACGATGAACCTCTCACCGACACGCTTTTCTATCTCGTCTCCTCGTTCTTTCAATATTCGGTATATGGTTCCACCAACGGTCCCCAAACCTGCAATTCCTACCCGCACTTTCGCCACCTCTTCACAAACTGTTTTAGAACATTTTAAAATAGCCCTTTTTTCCGAGGTTGTCCTGGATATTACACTTCTATTATAGCAATGCAAATATTGGAAAAACCTACGAACGATCCCTTGACACGACGTCCCGACAGTGTTACTATTCCTAAAAAACCCCACCACGAATTTCTGTCGAGTGCTTTGGTATAAACATTCAATACCTGAGGAGTGATCCACGTGAGGATGAAGGGTTCGAAGATGTTGTTCGAAGCTCTCCTGAGAGAAGGCGTGGATACGGTTTTTGGCATCCCGGGAGGGGCCATAATAAACGTCTACGATGAACTTTGCAACTACGAGAACAAAATAAGGTTTTACCTGTTTCGACACGAACAAGGCGCCACGCACGCCGCGGATGGTTATGCGAGGGTGACGGGGAAACCCGGTGTGGTCATCGTCACTTCTGGTCCAGGTGCCACGAACACGGTCACTGGTATCGCCACGGCCTACATGGATTCTGTCCCTCTCGTCGTCATCACAGGCCAGGTCCCAACGTCCATGATAGGAACCGATGCCTTCCAAGAAGTTGACGTCACCGGCATAACCATGCCCATCACGAAGCACAACCATCTCGTGACGAGCATAGAGGAACTCCCCTACTCCATAAAAGAGGCGTTTTTCGTGGCCACCACCGGAAGACCTGGACCCGTGGTCTTGGACTTCCCAAAAGACATCCAAACGGCTGAGGGAGAGTTCGATTACCCGGAAAAAATAGAGATCTTGGGCTACAAACCTACCGTGAAGGGACATCCAAGACAGATAAAGAGAGCTATGGAACTTCTGAAGAACTCGAAGAAACCTTTGGTCATAGTGGGCGGGGGAGTCAACATCTCCGGTGCCATGGACTTGGTGAACCAGTTCCTCGACAAGTTTGGAATTCCCGCTGTGAGCACGCTCATGGGGAGAGGTGTGAACCCCTCCAACGAGAAGCTCTACTACGGTGGAATAGGTATGCATGGAACTTATTACGGCAACTACGCCGTTGCGAACGCGGATCTGATAATCGCCCTCGGTGTGAGGTTCAGCGACAGGATCATTGGAAATCCCAAGACCTTCGCAAAGAACGCGAAGATAGTGCACGTTGACATCGATCCAGCTGAGATAGGAAAGAACGTCAGGGCTGATGTTCCGATAGTCGGAGACGTAAAGAACGTGGTCAGCGAGTTCTTGAAGTACGACTTCAAGACGGACTTCTCCGAGTGGATAGAGGAACTACAAGAAGTGAAACGAAGGTTTCCGCTCAAGTATGAGAAGGGAGGAAAATTCATAAAACCTCAGTACATCGTCGAAAAAGTGGACGAGGTCTTCCCAGACGACACGATCGTCGTTGCGGACGTGGGACAGAACCAGATGTGGGTGGCCCAGTACTACAAGTTCAAGTACCAGAGGTCTTTCGTGTGTTCCGGAGGACTTGGAACGATGGGTTACGCCCTGCCAGCCGGTATAGGAGCGAAGATAGGAGTCCCAGACAAAGAAGTGGTCGTCTTCGCCGGCGATGGGGGCTTCCAGATGAACATTCAAGAACTCATGACGGTGAGAAGGTACGACATCCCCTTGAAGATCATCGTGATGGACAACAGGGCCTTGGGTATGGTGAGACAGTGGCAGCAGCTCTTCTTCAACTGCAGGTATTCGGCTACTATCCTCGCCGACAATCCCGATTTTGCCAAGATAGCGGAGGCGATAGGGATAAGAGCCATGAAAATAGAGAAACCTGAGGAAGTGGACAGAGCGATCGAAGAACTCGCAAGGTCTAAAGGCCCCATGTTGATCCACGCGTTGATAGATCCCGCCGAAGTGGTACTCCCCATGGTTCCACCAGGGGGTGACGTGGGAAGTCCACTTGTGGAAGCGCCTTACGATGAAAACCTTGTGGAAAGGATCTTGTCTTTCGAGAAATCGAGGGGTGAGTGAACATGGCGAACGCCGTACGCGAGCACCTCGTTTCCATGCTCGTGCACAACAAACCCGGTGTCATGAGGAAAGTGGCGAACTTGTTTGCGAGAAGGGGTTTCAACATCAGCAGCATCACGGTAGGCGATTCGGAGGTGCCAGGACTTGCCAGGCTCATCATCATGGTCAAGGGCGACGAGAGGATCATAGAGCAAATAGAGAAACAGGCCTACAAACTCGTGGAGGTTGTGAAGGTGACCCCCATCGACCCCATCCCAGAGAACCGTGTGGAGAGAGAGATGGCCCTCGTGAAGGTGAAATTCGGCGATCAAAAGCAAGAGCTGTTCCAACTCGTCGAGATATTCCGGGGAAAGATTGTAGACGTGTCTAAAGAGGGTGCGATCATAGAGATCACCGGATCCAGGAGCAAGGTGGAGGCCTTCATCAGGCTTCTTTCGGAAAACCAAATCGTGGAGATAGCGAGGACTGGAATAGTGGCGATGAACAGGTGGAACGTCGTGGAGAAGGAGGGGTTCTGATGGCGGTGATCTACTACGATAAGGATGCCGACCTCAACCTGTTGAAGGACAAGACCATCGCGATCATAGGTTTTGGAAGCCAAGGTCACGCCCACGCGTTGAATTTGAAGGACAGCGGTTTGAGAGTCGTGGTAGGGTTGAGGGAGGGTAGCAAGAGTTGGAAGAAGGCGGAAGAGCAAGGTCTTGTGGTGAAGACGATAGACCAAGCTGCGGAAGAAGCGGACATCATCATGATCCTCATCCCCGACGAAGTTCAACCGGAGGTGTACAAAAAGCACATAGAAAAACACTTGAGAGAGGGAAAGATGTTGATGTTCGCCCATGGGTTCAACGTACACTACCACCAGATCATACCGCCCAAGTACGTCGACGTCACCATGGTTGCGCCGAAGAGTCCCGGGAGCATCGTGAGGAGAGAGTTCCTTGAAGGGAGGGGGGTACCCGCCCTTGTGGCGGTCTACCAGGACTACACGGGGAAGGCGAAGGAACTCGCCCTGGCCTACGCGAAAGGAATAGGCGTTACCAGGGCCGGTGTCATAGAGACGACCTTCAAGGAAGAGACCGAGACGGACCTCTTCGGAGAACAGGCTGTGCTCTGCGGTGGTGTGACGGCTCTGATAAAGGCCGGCTTTGAGACGCTCGTGGAGGCCGGCTACCAACCAGAGATAGCGTACTTCGAGTGTCTGAACGAGCTCAAACTCATCGTGGACCTCATATACGAAGGTGGCCTCACCTACATGAGACGCTGTGTCAGCAACACGGCTGAGTACGGCGATTACATAAGCCAAGAGAAGATCGTCACCAAGGAAGTTAGGGAGAACATGAAACAGATGCTCAAGGATATCCAGACCGGAAAGTTTGCGAAGGACTGGATCTTGGAAAACCAGGCTGGAAGACCTTTCTTCTACACGATGAGAAAGAAAGAGTCCGAACACCTCATAGAGAAGGTCGGAAGAGAGCTCAGGAAGATGATGCCCTGGTTGAAGGAGAGGACCATCGATGAGGAGTGACGTGATAAAGAGAGGCCTCGAAAGGGCGCCGCACAGGTCCCTTTTGAAAGCGCTTGGCGTGACCGACGAAGAGATGGACAGACCCTTCATCGGAATTGTATCATCGGAGAGCGAAATCATACCCGGGCACATGCACTTGAGACAGATCGTCGAGGCTGTGAAGGCCGGCGTGAGACTGGCAGGGGGCGTTCCTTTCGTGTTTCCCACGATAGGAGTGTGCGATGGCATCGCGATGGACCACCGCGGCATGAAGTTCTCCCTACCCTCCAGGGAACTCATAGCCGACTCCATCGAGATCGTGGCCAACGCCTTCCCCTTCGACGGGTTGGTTTTCGTTCCAAACTGCGACAAGATCACCCCTGGTATGATCATGGCCATGGGACGGCTCAACATCCCCTCCGTCCTCATCTCGGGTGGCCCCATGCTCGCAGGAAGGTATAAGGGAAAGAAGATAGACCTGATCAGCGTTTTCGAGGCGGTTGGGGGTTACAGGGTGGGAAAGGTTGACGAGGAGACCCTCAAGGTCATCGAAGACCTTGCCTGCCCAGGACCCGGTTCCTGCGCAGGTTTGTTCACCGCAAACACGATGAATTCGCTCGCGGAAGCTTTGGGGATCGCCCCGCGTGGAAACGGAACCGTTCCGGCAGTCCACTCCGCAAGGCTCAGGATGGCAAAAGAAGCGGGCATGTTGGTCGTCGAGCTGGTCAAGAAGGATCTGAAGCCAAGAGAAATCATCACGAAAGACTCCCTCGTGAACGCCGTCTTGGTGGACCTGGCGATGGGTGGCTCGACGAACACGGTGCTCCACCTGAAGGCCATCGCGGAAAGTTTCGGAATCGATTTCGACATCAAGATATTCGACGAATTGAGCAGAAAAGTACCGCACATCTGCAACATCTCCCCGGTAGGTCCCCACCACATGGAAGACCTGGACGAAGCTGGCGGAATCTACGCGGTGATGAAGAGACTTCAAGAGAACGGTCTTCTGAGAGAAGATGCGATGACGATCTACCAAAAGACGGTGGGAGAACTCGTAAAGGATGTTCATGTGTTGAACGAGGAAGTGATCAGGCCGTTCGACAGGCCTTACCACAAAGAAGGGGGTCTCGGAATACTCTTTGGAAATCTGGCGCCGGAAGGAGCGGTGGCCAAACTTTCGGGGGTACCGGAGAAGATGTGGCGGCACGTGGGACCAGCCGTGGTCTTCAACGACGGAGAGGAAGCCGCCAGGGCCATCCTCGCTGGGAAGATAAAGAAGGGCGACGTCGTGGTTATCAGGTACGAGGGTCCAAAGGGCGGTCCAGGTATGCGCGAGATGCTCTCCCCGACCTCCGCGATAGCTGGGATGGGGCTCATAGAGGACGTGGCACTCGTGACGGATGGTCGATTCTCCGGTGGATCCAGGGGAGCGGTGATAGGGCACGTCTCGCCCGAGGCCGCCGAAGGTGGTCCCATTGCCCTTGTCAGAGACGGTGACCTCATAGAGATCGATTTCGAGAGGAGACAGATCAACCTACTCGTATCGGGGGAGGAGATGAAGAAACGTCTCCAAGAGCTGAAACCTTTCGTTCCCAAAGAAACGAGTGAGTATCTGCGAAGGTACGTGTACTTCGTCCGATCGGCGAGCAAGGGGGCGACTTTCAACAACCCCTGAGGGGGTGATCTCTTGGAAGGGAAGAACGCGGTCAAGATATACGACACCACGTTGAGGGACGGTGCGCAAGCCTTTGGGGTCTCTTTCTCTCTTGAGGACAAAATCAAGATAGCCGAGGCGCTGGACGACCTCGGTGTCCATTACTTGGAGGGTGGTTGGCCTGGTTCCAACCCGAAAGACATCGCCTTCTTCCAAGAAGTGAAGAAGATGAACTTCAAGCACTTGAAGGTCGCCGCGTTCAGTTCGACGAGACGCCCACACAAGAAGGTGGAGGAGGACCCCAACATTCAAACACTCGTGAGAGCGGAAACACCGGTCTACACCATCTTTGGGAAGAGTTGGGATCTCCACGTCGAAAAAGCCTTGAGGACGACTCTGGAAGAGAACCTCAGGATGATCTACGACACCATCTCTTACCTCAAGAGGTTCGCAGACGAAGTGATCTACGACGCCGAGCACTTCTTCGACGGTTACAAAGCGAACAGAGAATACGCGCTCAAGACTTTAAAGGTAGCGGAAGAAGCGGGTGCGGACTGTCTCGTCCTCGCCGACACGAACGGAGGAACTCTTCCCCACGAAGTGGAGGAGATCATGGAAGACGTGAAGAGACACGTCTCCGCTCCTCTTGGCATACACGCTCACAACGACTCCGAACTCGCGGTCGCCAACTCGCTCGTCGCCGTGAAGAAGGGGGCAGTCCAAGTCCAAGGCACCATAAACGGCCTCGGAGAAAGGTGTGGAAACGCCAACCTCTGCTCCATCATCCCCAACCTCGTGTTGAAGATGGGGATAGAAGCCATTCCCAAAGAAAATCTGAAGAAACTCTTTTACGTCGCACACCTTGTGGCCGAGCTCTCCGGTAGACCCCACATCGAGTACCTCCCTTACGTTGGAGACTACGCGTTCGCCCACAAGGGTGGCGTCCACGTCTCCGCGATGAAGAGGGACACCAGAACTTACGAACATATCGACCCTTCGCTTGTTGGAAACAGGAGGATCATCTCCATCTCGGAGCTTTCCGGCAAGAGCAACGTGGTGGAGAAGGCGAAAGAACTCGGGTTCGACGTGGACGAGGACTCCCCAAAGGTGCAGGAGATCTTGTCCAGAATCAAGGAGTTGGAGGCACAAGGGTACCACTTCGAAGGTGCGGAAGCCTCCTTCGAACTGCTGGTGAGAGAGCTCTTGGGAAAGAGAAAAAAGTACTTCGAGTTCCTGGGCTTTACCGTGATGACGGTGAAAGAAAAAGACGGTCAGATCTTTTCCGAGGCGACCGTCAAGGTAAGGGTACCTGAAGAGGTCGCCAGAAGGTTGGGACACGAAGATCCCGTGGAACACACCGCTGCCGACGGTGTTGGACCCGTCGAGGCGCTCGATAAGGCGGTCAGGAAGGCCCTTGAGAAGTTCTATCCTTCCCTCAAGAACACCAAGCTCACGGACTACAAGGTGAGGATCCTGAACGAGCAGGCTGGCACGAAAGCGACCACGAGAGTGCTCATAGAGTCATCGGATGGGGAGAGAAGGTGGGGAACCGTTGGCGTGTCGCCGAACATCATAGAGGCTTCTTGGATCGCCTTGTTGGAGTCTCTCGAATACAAACTCCACAAGGACGAAGAGGGGATGAGAGCGCATGAGGAGGATAAAGATATTTGACACCACGCTCAGAGACGGTGAGCAGTCACCCGGGGCCTCGATGTCCGTGGAAGAGAAAGTAGAAGTTGCCAGGATGCTTGAAGACTTGGGAGTGGACTTGATAGAGGCGGGTTTCCCCATATCCTCGCCTGTCCAGTTCGAGGGCGTGAAGAAGGTGGCATCTTCCGTGGAGAGGCCCGTGGTGGTGGCACTCGCACGTTGCGTTGAAAAAGACATAGACGCCGTCTACGAAGCGTTGAAAGATCGTAGGAAAGACAAAAGGATGGTGCACGTCTTCATCGCGACCTCTCCGATCCACAGGATGTACAAGCTCAGGATGGAGAAGGAGGAGATCCTGGAAAGGATCAGGAAGTACGTGAGTTACGCCAAGAAGTACTTTGAACTTGTGGAGTTCTCCGCCGAGGACGCCTCCAGAACGGAGATCCCGTTTCTCATCGAAGCCTACAAGACGGCCATAGAAGCCGGGGCGACGACCATAAACGTCCCCGACACGGTTGGATACGCCCTCCCGGACGAGTTTGGAGAGCTTATAAGAACGCTCAAAGAAGGTGTGCCGGGGATAGAGAACGTCGACCTGTCGGTTCACTGTCACAACGACCTGGGGCTCGCCGTCGCAAACTCGCTGGCAGCGATACAGAACGGCGCCACGCAGGTAGAGGTGACGCTCAACGGGATAGGAGAGAGGGCCGGAAATTGCGCCCTCGAGGAGCTGGTCATGATACTCAAGGTCAGGAAGGACAAGCTCCCGTTCGAGACGGGTATAAGGACGGAGCTCATATACCCCGCCTCCAGACTTCTGACGCACATCACCGGTCTGATACCGGCAAGGAACAAACCCATCGTCGGCGAGAACGTCTTCCTCCACGAGTCCGGGATCCATCAAGATGGCGTGTTGAAGCACAGGGAAACCTACGAGATCATGAAGCCGTCCGATATAGGTAGGTCCTCGGAAACGCTGGTCTTGGGAAGACACTCCGGCAAACACGCCTTGAAGAAAAAGTTGGAGACCTACGGTTTGCGCCTCTCCGACGAGATGTTCCAGAAAGTCTTCGAGAAGTTCACCGAGCTTGCGGACAGAAAAAAAGAAGTCTACGACGAGGACCTTTTCTCCATCGTCTCCGAAGTTTTGAGGGAACCGATCAGCGGTTACAGGCTGGTCCACTTCCACGTCCACACGGGCAACAACCTGATCCCAACCGCTGCCGTCGTGCTCGAAGTGGGTGGGGAAAAGAGGGAAGCGGCGGAAACGGGGAACGGTCCTGTAGACGCCATGTTCAAGGCGATCGACAAGGCCATAGGAATCCAACCCAAGCTCGAAGAATACATCATCCAAGCTGTTGGTTCGGGCAAGAACGCCCAAGGAGAGGTGAAGCTCACCCTGAGCATAAACGGTGAGTTGTTCAGCGGAAGGGGTGTCTCCACGGACATCGTGGAGGCATCCGCCATTGCCTACATCAACGCGATAAACAAGTACCTCATAGCCAAAGGTTTGGTGAAAAAAGGTGGAGGTGCGAACGGATGACGCTCGCAGAAAAGTTGCTCTCCAAGAAAGCGGGAAGGCCGGTGAAACCAGGAGAATTCCTGCTTTTGGAACCCGACGTCGTCTTGGCCAACGACATCACCGCCCCACTCGCGATAAAGGAGTTCAGAGAACACGGGGGAAAGAGGGTGAAGTACCCGGAGAGGGTGGTGCTCGTTCCAGACCACTTCACACCAAACAAAGACATAAAGTCCGCGTCTCAGGTGAAGATGATGAGGGAATTTGCAAGGGAGCAGGGCATAGAGAAGTTCTTCGAGATAGGTAGGATGGGGATAGAACACGTGCTCCTCCCGGAGGAAGGTTTGGTGAAGTCCGGCGATCTCGTGGTGGGGGCCGATTCGCACACCTGCACCTATGGTGCCCTCGGGGCGTTCGCGACCGGTGTGGGGTCCACGGATATAGCGGGATTCTTCCTCACGGGCAAGGTGTGGCTCAGGGTGCCGGAGAGCATAAAGGTTCACCTGACGGGAAGCTTCAAGGAGATGGTTACGGCCAAAGACCTCATACTGAAGCTCATCTCGATCCTTGGGGTGGATGGTGCGAACTACAAGGCCCTGGAGTTTCTGGGGCCGGGGGTGGCGAACATCTCCATGGATGGAAGATTCACCGTCTCCAACATGGCGATAGAAGCTGGAGGGAAGGCTGGGATATTCCCCGTCGACGAGAACACGATCCAGTACGAAAGGGAAAGGGGAATAGAGGTCGAGCCGATGTTTCCGGATGAGTCGGCAACTTACGTGAGGGAGATTTCGATAGACCTTTCCACCTTGGAACCTCAAGTGGCGTATCCCTTCCTTCCCTCGAACGTGAAGGACGTGACGGAGGCTGAGAAAGAAAGGATAAGGATAGACCAGGTGGTGATAGGCAGCTGCACGAACGGAAGGATTGAAGATCTGAGACTTGCCGCTGAGATCCTGAAGGGACGAACCGTCGCACCACACGTGAGGTGCATCGTCATTCCTGGGTCGCAGAGGGTACTGAAGCAGGCCATAAAGGAAGGGTTGGTGGACGCGTTCCTTGAGGCGAACTGCGTGGTCTCCACCCCAACTTGTGGTCCCTGCCTTGGAGGGCACATGGGAGTCCTCGCAGAGGGTGAGGTGGCTGTTTCCACCACCAACAGGAACTTCGTTGGCAGGATGGGACATCCGAGCAGCAAGGTCTTCCTCGCCTCTCCAGCCGTGGCTGCAGCGAGCGCCGTGAAGGGTTACATCGCCGACCCCAGAAGGTTGTGAGGTGAGAAGGATGAAGATAAGGGGCAAGGTCTTCGTCTTCGGCGACAACGTGAACACCGACGAGATCATACCGGCCAGGTACCTCAACACCTCGGACCCGCAAGAATTGGCGAAGTACTGCATGGAGGACGCAAGACCTGGCTTTGGTAGGAGGGACGACATAAAGGGTGCCATCATCGTTGCCGGGGAAAACTTCGGGTGCGGTTCTTCCAGAGAGCACGCACCTGTAGCCATAAAGGCGGCTGGAATTTCTTGCGTGATCGCCAAGTCTTTTGCGAGGATATTCTTCAGGAACGCCATAAACATAGGCCTTCCCATCGTCGAACTGAAGGAAGCCGGTGAATTCGAGGAAGGTGACGTCGCGGAGGTCGATCTGGAAAACGGCATCGTCAGGAACGTTACAAAAAACAGAGAGTACAGGATCCAGCCTTATCCAGACTTCCTGATGGAGATCATGAGGACGGGAGGATGGCTCGAATACTGTCTGAAAACCCTCAAGGAGTGATGGTGATGCCCAAGATCGCGGTGCTCCCCGGTGACGGCATAGGTCCAGAGGTGATGAGGGAAGCCCTGAAGGTGCTGGAAGTGGTGGAGAAGAAGACAGGTGTGATGTTCGAGAAGGTCTTCGGCCACATCGGGGGAGAGGCCATCGACCTCTTCGGAGACCCTCTGCCCGAGGAGACAAAGAAGATCTGCCTGGAATCGGACGCCATACTTCTTGGAAGCGTCGGGGGGCCAAAGTGGGACGACCTGCCTCCCCAGAAGAGGCCGGAGATAGGAGGGTTACTTGCGCTCAGAAAGATGCTCAACCTGTACGCCAACATCCGCCCCATAAAGGTGTACAAGTCCTTGGTGAAGATTTCTCCCCTCAAGGACAGGATAGTGGAGAAGGGCATCGACCTTGTGACCGTGAGGGAGCTCTCTGGAGACGCCTACTACGGCCAACCGAGGGGGTTGGACGAAGAAAAAGGTTTCGACACCATGGTCTACGACAGGAAGACCGTTGAGAGGATCGCCAAGGTGGCCTTCGAGCTCGCCAGAAACAGAAGGAGAAGGGTCACATCGGTGGACAAAGCGAACGTGCTCTACAGCTCGATGCTCTGGCGAAACGTTGTGAAAGAAGTCGCAAAAGGCTACCCGGACGTGGAACTGGAGCACATGTACGTTGACAACGCGGCCATGCAGCTCATACTGAGGCCGTACCACTTCGACGTGATCCTGACCACCAACATATTCGGTGACATCCTCTCCGACGAGACCGCTGCCCTGCCCGGCTCTCTGGGACTTCTTCCCTCCGCTTCCCTGGGGGACAAGAACCTGTACGAGCCCGCCGGGGGGTCCGCACCGGACATAGCGGGCAAGAACATCGCGAACCCCGTCGCCCAGATCCTCTCCCTGGCCATGATGTTGGAGATCTCCTTCAACATGGTCGAAGTGGCGAGGAAGATAGAAAAAGCAGTCGAGCTGGCCATAGAAGAGGGTTACAGGACCAGAGACATTGCAGAAAGCGAGGAGAAAGCCATCTCCACCTCGAAGATGGGTGACGCGATCTGCAAAAAGTTGGAAGAGATCTGGTAAGGAAAGGGGGGACCCCCCCTTCACTTCCAGGTGTCCGTGAGCTTTCTGACTTTCAAAATCGTGTCTCTCTTCATCTTCCTTATCGCGCCAACGGCCGCCCTCAGGGCCTCTACCGTCGTGATGTAAGGGATCTTCCTCTTGAGCGCCGTCGTCCTGATCAGGTAACCCACGGTCCTCCTTCCCTCTATCCTCAATGGGTTCTTGCCGTGGACGATGGGAACCGCTCTGTCGTTCGGAGACTGCGTTATGACGACAAGTTTGATCTTCCCCTGCTCTATCACGTCGATCACGTCTGGCCTTCCTTCTCCTACCTTTGGAACCACCTTCACGTCCACACCTTGAGACCTCAGAGCGCGGGCAGTCCCTTCCGTGGCGTATATCTCAAATCCCATGTCCGCGAGGTGGACGAGCAGAGGAATCGCTTCTCTTTTGTCTTTGTCCGCGATGGTGGCGAGTATCGCCCCTTCGGTCGGCAAGGGATTCCCCGCCGCTATCTCCGCCTTTGCGAAAGCCTCCGCGAAGTCTTCGCCGATCCCCATCACTTCCCCCGTGGACCTCATCTCGGGCCCGAGCAACACGTCCGTCCCCGGGAACTTGTGGAACGGTATCACCACCTCTTTCACCGAGAACATCCTGGGCCATGGGGTTGGTAGGATCTCGTCCTCTCCGAAGGCGGGCGAACCGGGTCTTGCCGGGTAAGGCCAGTACGGTCTCAAGAGCTCCAGAAGAGACCTGCCCACCATGATCTTGGCGGCTATCCTCGCCACGGGTATACCGATCGCCTTGCTCACGAAGGGCACGGTCCTCGAAGCCCGCGGGTTGGCCTCCAGTATGTAGATCTCCTCGTCCTTTATCGCCATCTGAATGTTGGCGATTCCTACCACTTTCAACGCTTTCACGAGCTTGCAAACGGTCCGCTCTATCCTCTCGACGAGTTCCTCAGATAGACTCACCGGAGGGAGCACGCACGCGGAATCCCCCGAGTGCACGCCCGCTTCTTCTATCTGTTCCATGAGACCCGCGATCCACACATGCCTGCCGTCTGAAACGACGTCAACGTCGATTTCTATCGCGTCTTCCAAAAACTTGTCGATCAACACGGGATACCCCGGTGAGACCCTCGCGGCCTCGGTGACGTACCTCTTGAGCTCTTCTTGGTTGTCAACGATGGCCATCGCCCGTCCACCTAGCACGTAACTTGGTCTCACGAGCACGGGATAACCCAGTCTCTCCGCCACTTCCACGGCTTCTTCCACAGAGGTTGCCGTCCCGAAAGGCGGGCACTTCAAATTGAGCTTCTTCAGGAGGTTGGCGAACTTTTCCCTGTCCTCCGCAAGTTCTATCGTCTCAAAGCTCGTTCCCATGATGGGAACGTTCTCCTCCACAAGGTTTTTCGCCAGCTTGAGGGGAGTTTGACCCCCGAAGGCAACGACGACCCCCTTTGGCTTTTCGTTTCTGACGATCTCCAGGACGTCTTCTACCGTCAAAGGTTCGAAGTAAAGCCTGTCCGACGTGTCGTAGTCCGTGGAGACGGTCTCTGGGTTCGAGTTCACCATGATCACCTCGTAACCTTCCTCTTGAAAGGCCCAAACCCCGTGGACGTTCGTGTAGTCGAACTCTATCCCTTGGCCTATCCTGTTTGGGCCGGAACCGAGGATCACGATCTTTTCCCTGTCGGAGGGGATCGCCTCGTTCTCGACGCCGTTGTAGGTGGAGTAGTAGTAAGGTGTCGCCGCTTCGAACTCGGCGGCGCAGGTGTCCACCATCTTGAAAACGGGAAAGATCTTGTGCCTCTCCCTGAGTTTTCTCACGTCCCTCTCCGTTACTCCCCAAAGCGCCGCGATCTCCCTGTCGGAGTAACCCCACTCTTTGGCCCTTCTCAGGATCTCGACGTCGAACCTTCTCTGCTTGACTTCTTCTTCCAAATCTATGCAAGCCTTCATCTCCCTCAAGAACCACCTGTCTATCTTGGTGAGCTCGTGCACCTCATCGACGCTCATACCTGCCCTGAACGCGGCGAATATGTAAGAGATCCTCTCGGGGGTTGGGTTTGCGAGGAACTCTTTGATGTGGTCCAGATCGAGCTTCGGTGGTGTGTCGAGTTCGAGCGCCCTGAGCGCCTTCCCGAGGGCTTCCTTGAAGGTCCTGCCTATCGCCATGACTTCTCCCACCGACTTCATCTGCGTCCCAAGCCTCGGATCGGCACCCGGGAACTTCTCGAGTTGGAACCTCGGCATCTTCACGACGACGTAGTCTATAGAGGGTTCGAAAGAGGCCGTGGTCTTTCCAGTGATGTAGTTCGGTATCTCGTCCAACGTGAAACCGACCGCCAAAAGGGCCGCCACTTTCGCGATTGGGTAACCCGTCGCCTTCGAAGCGAGGGCGGAAGACCTGGACACCCTCGGGTTCATCTCGATGACGACCATCCTTCCGGTGTTCGGCTCAACCGCGAACTGAATGTTCGAACCACCGGTCTCTATACCGATGGCGTCTATCACCTTGTACGCCGCGTCCCTCATCCTCTGGTACTCGACGTCGGTGAGAGTCTGAGAGGGCGCCACAGTTATGGAGTCGCCCGTGTGAATTCCCATGGGATCTAAGTTCTCTATGGAACACACCACGATGAAGTTCCCCGCCCTGTCGCGCACCACCTCGAGCTCGTATTCCTTCCACCCAAGGACGGACTCCTCCACGAGCACCGTGTGGACAGGACTTTCGATGAGACCCTTGGTGACGATCTCTTTGAGCTCCGCTTCGTTGAAGGCGATACCTCCCCCCGTCCCTCCCAGCGTGAAGCTCGGTCTTATCACGACGGGATAACCGTATTCCCGAGCTACCTCCAACGCTTCCTGTACGCTCTTCACCAACTTGCTCCTCAGAACCTCCAACCCCGCCTTGATCATCGTCTCCTTGAAGAGTTCCCTGTCCTCCGCCTTTTTTATCGATTCAAGCTTTGCGCCTATGAGCTCCACTCCGTACTTGTCCAACACACCGCTTTCGGCCAGCTCCACCGCAAGGTTCAAGGCGGTCTGACCACCGAGGGTTGGAAGGAGCGCGTCCGGCCTTTCCTTCTCTATGATCTTCTCTATGAAGTCGGCGCACAGGGGCTCTATGTAAACGGCGTCGGAAAACTCCGGGTCGGTCATGATCGTTGCGGAGTTGGAGTTCACGATGACGACCTCGTAGCCGGCGCTTTTCAAAGCTTTCAAAGCCTGCGTGCCGGAGTAATCGAACTCCGCGGCTTGACCTATGGTGATGGGACCAGACCCTATCACCAGGATCTTCTTTATGTCTTCCCTCCTTGGCATCACTTGACCTCCCTTATCAAACGTTTGAACTCTTCGAAGAAGTACTTCGCGTCGTGGGGTCCTGGAGAGGCTTCGGGGTGATATTGAACAGAAAAGGCTGGGTAATCAACCAGCCTCATTCCTTCGAGCGTTCCATCGTTCAAAGATATGTGAGTGATCTCGACTTCTATTCCAGAGGGGCTCTTACCCTTGAGCAAGGATATCTTCTGCAAGTTCTTCGTGAGGACGTTGGCGTCTTGGTCTTCGGAGCCAAGTTCCGCAAGCCCAAAACTCTTTGGATCCACGGCGAATCCGTGGTTGTGCGTGGTGATGAGGACCCTTCCCGTCCTGAGGTCCTTGACGGGATGGTTTATACCCCTGTGTCCGAACTTCATCTTGTACGTCCTGGCACCTATGGCAAGACCCAGGAGCTGATGCCCCAAGCAGATCCCAGCAAGCGCTATTCCTTCCCTGAGGAGTCCCCGTATGAGCTCTATCGTCTTCGAAAGCACGGAGGGATCACCCGGTCCGTTCGAGATGAGCACTCCGTCGGGTTTCAAGGCCTTCACGTCGTCCAGATCCACACCGTACGGGACACGGATCACGCGAGCTCCCACTCTCTTCAGATCTCTCAGAATACCAAACTTCACGCCCGAATCAACCACCACAACTGTGAATTCTCCGTCCTCGACTTCTTGTACGATGTCTCGTGGCGTCACCAACTTCACCAAATCCCTTCCCACTATGCTGGGGCTCTCCCTGACGCGCTTGACCAAAGAATCCGGGTCGAGATCGACTGTGGAGATCGCGCCTTTCATCGCACCCTTTATCCTGATCTTCCTGGTGAGCGCTCTGGTGTCGACACCCTCTATGGCCACTATACCGTGTTTCTTCAGGTACTCCGGGAAGGACATGGTGGACCTCCAGTTGGAGGGAACGGAAACACTCCTGAACACCACAAAGCCAGCGACCTTTATCCCGTCCGATTCCACGTCTTCCTCGTTCACACCGTATATGCCTATTTCCGGGTAGGTCATCACAACGATTTGTCCAGTGTAGGAAGGGTCGGTGAGCACTTCTTGGTATCCCGTCATCCCCGTGTTGAAGACCAGTTCGCCGAACGTTTCTCCCTCCGCTCCAAGGCTGAGACCGTAATAGAAACTACCATCTTCGAGGGCGAGGAGAGCCTTCTGAGGCATAACATACCCCCTTTCTTCCACCTAATTATAACCGTTTAAAATTCAACCGGCTTTTCTTTTTACCTTTGCTTAAAGGAGTGTCACCGCTGTGTAATTTCGAATAAATATTACTCACCATCAAAATCGTATTCTGTTTTTTTCAAACTTCTTCATTTCCTTTCATCGAAGTCTCAAAACTCTTTGATTGAATTTGCGCTAGTGCTAGTCGAGGAGGTGGATGAAAAGTGGATTCTTTCACGTGGTTCGCCCTCTTATCCATCATTTTGAACGATCTCATCTCCCTGGCGTTCGCATCCGCTCCAGCGATCGTCTACGCCCTGATAATGCGATTCACCAAAAAGCTCGCTTTCAAAGAGATAGCGAAAAACCTCGGCCTGACCTCGGGAGTCCGACGCTACTATACTTATGCGTTTGCAATTCTCTCCCTTGTTATCTTTTTCAATTTACTGCTCCGCAGTCTTGGTGTCTCGATTTCTCCATCACCGGAACGCTTCTCGGGACAGCCACTGACGTTTCTTAGCCTGATCCAAGCGCTTTCTTTCGGCCTTGTCGTGACGGGTTTCGGTGAAGAGCTACTCTTTAGAGGTCTCATCGGTGGAATGCTGGGGCGGAGATTGAGCTTTTGGAAGGCCAACATCGCGCAGGCGATCTTCTTTATAGTTCCCCATCTACTCATTCTTTTCGATAATCCGAGTTATTGGCCTTCCGTGGTCGTAGGTCCCTTTCTGCTCGGTTTGATCCTTGGATGGCTCAGACTGAGATCTGGAAGCATCTTCCCCTGTTGGATCATCCACGGCTTTGGGAACGTCTTTTCAGCCATCTTGACGATGATGGGATGATCGAGGATTCGTGTTAAGATAAGAAAAAAAGTCGAGGAGAGTTTGAGGGATGATCGAAAAGAGGATCATCGTCCAAAAAGTTCTGGAGCTAGCGAAAAGGGCTGGGATCGTTCTTACAAAGAAAGAAATCGCGGAGCTGGAGATAACGGACTTTGGCCTAGGAAACGTGGAAAAATTTGGTCTTCAGATAGTCACCTACGTGAACACATCCAGAGTCTGCGCGAAAGAAATATTCCTCTTGCCAAACCAGATATGCTGCGAGCACAGGCATCCCCCGATACCCAGCTTGAGTTATCCGGGGAAGGAAGAGACGTTTCGTTGCAGGTGGGGAAAGGCCTATCTCTACGTCCCAGGTGAACCCACCAAAAACCCGTACGGGAGGGACAAGATCCCAGCTGAAAGGTTGCCTTATTTCACCGTCTGGCACGAGATCGTCCTGAATCCAGGCGATCAGTACACTCTGGCTCCTAACACGTCACACTGGTTCATATCGGGAGAGGAAGGAGCGGTCTTGTCCGAATTTTCCACCACCAGTTACGACGAGTACGACGTGTTTACGGACCCAAACGTCTCAAGAGACAGTCGCATCTGATCTTCGAGCTTG
>Ga0209394_1001069_pt1 | contig 17452 bp, 16 predicted proteins | sample JNZ201metaG_FD_184122 | JGI IMG/M metagenome (GOLD analysis project Ga0209394, IMG submission 184122) | Hot spring microbial communities from Jinze hot spring, China to study Microbial Dark Matter (Phase II) - JNZ 20120812A (SPAdes) (version 3) ... | reverse complement strand
GTGTTGCTATTTCACATCTTCAAAGAATGGTTACTCAAGATAAAATAGCTGGATTAATAGGTCCATGGGAGAGTCTAGTTGCACTCCCAGTTGCTGAAGCAACAGAAAAATTCCCAACAATAATGTTTGTAACATACAGTTGGGCTGATGAGATAACGGCAAACCACTATAAATATGTATTTAGAATTGGAGTATACAATTCACTTATTGCTGGACAGGCTCTTGAATTCTTCAAATGGAAAGAATGGAAGAATATTGCTGTATTAGTTGAGGAATCACCATATGGTTTTGGTCAGAGGGATGCTTTAGTAGAGTGGGCTAAGAAAATATTTCCAGAAGTAAAGTTTACATTTATACCGGCAGCAATGGGTAAAGCAGATTATACACCTGAGCTAAGTAGAATTAAGGCTTTAGATCCTAAACCAGATGTTCTAGTTATACATTTAAATGTGCCACATGCATTCGTCGCAGCAAAACAAGCTGTAGAGCTTGGATTTCTAGATTTAGGCATTAAAATTTATTTTGGAAATGATTGTCCAACATGGGATCCGAAATCATTCTGGGAGGCTGTAGGTAAAGGTGGTGTAGGCTCAATGTATCCAACCTATTATTCACCATATATGAAACTAACGAAAACAGGGGAAGAGTTTAGAAAGTTATATAAGGAAAAGTATGGTAAAGACCCATTTATCGCATTATATTGGTACTGGGACTGCTTAAGAATTCTATGTAAAGCTATTGAGGCAACAGGCTCCACAAATCCAGATACTCTAGCTAAATACATTGAAAACATAGAAATAGAAGGAACAACAGGAACCATTAAGCTTATTAACGATCCAACACCTAAACAACCTCTCTGGCATCAATGGATAGGAATGACTCAATTCACCTTTGAATTCACAGAGATAAATCAAGACCCAATGGCTGCAAAGCAAATATATCCACCAATTAGCTAACCAACTACCTTTTTTTGAAGATTCCTATTAAATTAATTACTGTCTCACTACCGATTGTAGTTAAGCTACTAGTAAACAGATTAAACATGTTATTAATGGTTTAAATATTTGTCTTCGTACCTTATAGTTTCAATTTTCCAAGTATTTTAGTTAGGATTCTATAAATGCTATATGAATTTTATAGAATGTTTATTATGATAACCTTTATATACTGTGATATTTATCTCAATCGGTGTTTAAATGGTTATTAGAGGTCCTAAATGTCAAGTTTTAAAATTTCTCAATAAGAATGAGCTTACAAGTATTCATAATGCATCGCTTGAAATTTTAGAGAATACTGGTATGCATTCAGAATCTGAATTGATTTTAAAGATTTTTAATGATGCTGGAGCTAATGTTGACTTTAAGGGGAAAAGAATTAGAATACCAAGTTACCTAATTGAAGAATGCATTAAGAAATCTAAGAAGCAATTTATTCTTCATGGTAGAAATCCTAAGTATAGTATTCTTATTGAAAATGGTAGAGTTTACTTCGGCATGGGGGGAACTCCTGTACCATACGTAAGAGATTGGAGAACAGGAGAATTCAGAAGACCTAGTAAAACAGATGTTATGGAGATGGCTAAGTTAGGTAATGCTCTTCGAAATATGTCATTTATAATGAATATTGCTGGAGCATTTGATGTACCCTACGAGGTCGAATACATACATGAATTCGAAGCATTATTTAACAATACTGAAAAGCCAATTATTTACTCAGCTCCATTTGCTAAATGTACAAGATACGTTATCAGAATGGCTTCTGAAATTGTTGGTGGAGAAGATGAATTAAGAAGGAATCCAATACTTAGTATTTACTCTGAAACAGTATCTCCATTAAAGTTTACCCTTGAAAATGAGAATATGATAGAATGTGCAAGAGCAGGAATACCTGTTACACTGGGTCCAGCAACAATTCTAGGTGCTACAGGACCTATAACGCCAGCTGGTGCCGTAGCAGTATCAAATGCTGAAGCACTTGCATCAATAACACTTATTCAACTTGTTAAGCCTAATTCACCAGTAATATATGCAGCTTGGGGCGTAGTTATGGATCAGAAAACAGGAACTGCAACATATGCATCTCCAGAGAATGCTCTTACATTTGGGGTTTTAAACGGTCAATTAGCTGAATTCTATAATCTACCATGCTTCGGGCTTGGCGGAGCTATTGACTCAAAAGTTCCAGATGCTCAAGCTGGTTGTGAAGCTACAATGCTATTATTAATAAGTGCGCTTGTAGGAGTAACATTAATACATGACTGCGGATATCTTGCAAGTGGAAGTGCTGGTTCTCTTGAAATGGCTGTAATATGTGATGAAATTATTGAAAACGTTCTAAACATAATTAAGGGAGTTACTGTTAATGATGAAACACTAGCTATTGACATTATCAAGAGTGTTGGACCTCATGGACATTTCTTCTCACAGAAACATACTTTAAAGCATTTAAGAGAGCTTTATACTGCTCAAATATTTGATAAAAGTAAACTTGAAGCATGGATGAGGAAAGGTAGGAAAGATATAGGTGAGAGAGCTAGGGAGGCTGTTAGAAAGATCCTAGCTGAACATGAACCTACACCATTACCGCTAGATATTAAAAGAAAACTTGAAGAGATAGTTAAAGAAGCTGAGAGGGAGATGGTTAAGAGTTCCTAAGCATAGTTTAAACATAAAATACAAACTTCATAACATGTTTTGCTTTATCTAGAAGGTAATTATTGCTGTTAGTATAAGTCTTCAATAATATTTCCTTGTTAAATTACTTCATGAAACTTAGGGTTCTTCATTTAAGTTATAGGAGAACATTCCCATACATTCATAAGAAAGACAAAGAATGTTTGGAAATATAAGAGAATTCTAATAGTAATTTTACATTTTCATTAATTAGGATACAGCTCTAAGTAGGTTATGATGATGGAAGAGATATTGAGAATGATACTATTAAGATGTCCTGAAGAGGGTTCAAAAAGAAGTTTAATGTATCATAATGAATATTGAGCTATTTAGATCTAATTCTCACCAATCCGTATGTTGGGTATGAATGTAAAGGTAATATATATCAGCACATAGAGTCTTTCTTTACAGATTATCCATGAAGATGGTTCTAAATGTAGTTTATAGCTATATCTGAAGTCTTTAGCACTTATCGTTAAATAGACTCTATGAAATTTAAATGTGGAAGTATATGTAGCTGATGGCTTAAGTTAACAAGCAGCTAAATGTATAACAAGCCTAAAATAACCTCTATACAACTAATAAAATTTGAAGTTCTCTATAGACTCAAGTAAACATGCAAATAACTTCATATTAAAGTTAAAAATATTAATGGTTTTTAGTATACTTTAAATCCATATTTCATCGGGTCATTGGGGTCTATTATGAATGTATGTATTCCAGTTATATATACTCTTCCTGAGAATTCAGGAATTATTGCCTTATATTTTTCTACCGATACTTCCTTTACTGCTTTTGCCTTAAACAATGTGCCTATTATGCTTTCATGTATTATTTCTTCATTAAGTTTTATTTCTTCTTTTGTATAAAGGAGTGCTGTATGTGCACATGTACCTGTTCCACAGGGTGATCGGTCCACTTGTCCATCCCCAAATATCACAACATTCTTTACATGAGCTTGAGGATGTGTTGGCTCATCAACAATTCTAGTACCTATAACGTACTTTATATGAGGTATTGTAGGATGTTGAATCTCCACTTCCTTATTAATTTTATTCTTAATTGCTAATCCATACTCTACTAGCTTTGGAATGTTATCTTTACTAACTCTAACCCCTAAATCCTTAGCGTTTACAATAGCGAAAAAGTTCCCACCAAATGCTATTTCAACAGGTATTTTTCCCACTTCTTCAATGTTGATTACTTCCTCCTTATAGAGGAATGACGGTACACCCTGAACTGAGACTGACTTAATAGTATTATTCTCTATATATGCATATCCAGTTACTAGCCCAGCAGGAGTATCAAAGATAACTGTAGTAATGGGTTCAGTTACCTTAACCATTCCGGTTTCAACAGCTACAGCTGTAACACCTAAACTTCCATGACCGCACATATCAGCTACTTCACTACAATCTATCCATAAAACTCCAAAATCCGCCTCATCGCTTACAGGAGGTGTAATTATTGCCCCAAACATATCCCTATGTCCTCTAGGCTCAAGCATAAGAGCTGTACGAATAAAATCAAGATTCTTCTCAAAATAATTTTTCTTCTCTACCATTGTCTTCCCAGGTATATTAGGTAACCCACCAATAATGATTCTGGTAGGCTCACCTTCTGTATGACTATCAATAGTTACAATAATCCTTTTAATCACACTACATCCCATTAATAGGAACCAGTTAACTATTAAACTTTGCTACAGCGAAGCCTGCACTCTGTTAACTTTAAATATTTTTTAAATGTATTGGTAAGATTGTGATGAATATAGGGCTATGTGGAATCAATAATGTTTGAAGTATATTATGTTTAAGTTGAAATGGTTTATTAGCTTTTTAAATATAAGTAATCATAATAAATGCTGTAGAATTATGGAAATATATTAAAGTGATGGGAGTAATAAATTTCTAAAGTTACAGGTACCAAGTTTTTAGTAGAAACATTTAAATATCCAAGTCCTTAGGAGAAGCTGGGACGGGTATGAACAACATAGTATCAAAGACTGCTATATCTAAGACTCTTGCTATTGTTATAGTAGCTGTAATTGTGGTTGCTGCTATTGCTGTTATTGCTTACTTTACGCTTATACCTAAACCTAGGGAGAAAATAAAGATTGGTGTAATAACACCACTATCACCACCAGCAGACTACATTTCTGGGAAAGAAATTCTTAATACTGCTCAGCTTTTTGTTGAGTGGATGAATAAGCAGGGTGGGGTTGCTGGTAGGGAGTTGGAGCTTGTTGTTGCTGATCAAACACTAGATCCTGGTGTTGCTATTTCACATCTTCAAAGAATGGTTACTCAAGATAAAATAGCTGGATTAATAGGTCCATGGGAGAGTCTAGTTGCACTCCCAGTTGCTGAAGCAACAGAAAAATTCCCAACAATAATGTTCTGTACATTTAGTTGGACTGATGAAATAACGGCAAACCACTATAAATATGTATTTAGAAATGGTGTTTTCAGCTCGCTAACTGCAAGACATGCATTAGAATTCTTTAAGGCTATGGGTTGGAAACGTATAGCAATGCTTATTGAGGAGTCCCCTGTAGGATTCAATTATAAGGATGCAATACTATACTGGAAGAAAGACGTATATCCAGATGTAGAAGTAACGTTTACTACATGTGCACTAGGTAAAGCCGACTATACTCCAGAGTTAAGTAAGATAAAGGCTATGAGTCCTAAGCCTGAAGTATTTATACCTATGGTTAATGTTCCACATGTATATGTTATAGCAAAGCAGTATGTTGAGCTTGGATTCCCTGAGATGGGAGTTAAAATGTTCTGTGGTTTCGATTGGCCTACATATGATCCTAAAACGTTCTGGGAGGCTATGGGTAAGGGAGGGGTAGGTGTTATGTTTCCATCATATTATTCGCCACATATGAAGCTAACAAAGATAGGTGAAAACTTTCTAAAATTATATAAGGAAAAGTATGGTAAAGACCCATTTATCGCATTATTCTGGTACTGGGATAGTTTAACAATTCTATGTAAAGCTATTGAGGCAACAGGCTCCACAAATCCAGATACTCTAGCTAAATACATTGAAAACATAGAAATAGAAGGAACAACAGGAAAAGTTAAATTCATTAACGATCCAACACCTAAACAACCTCTCTGGCATCAATGGATAGGAATGATACAATATGTCTTTGAATTTACAGAAGTTGGCCAGGAACCTTATAAGGCAAAACAGATCTATCCATCACCAGGCTAGTTCAGAGGAGTCTAAAATGATTCCAACCCTTTTTTTAGAATCTATTTTAAATGGTCTAGTTTTAGGATTAATTTATGCCCTAATTAGTATTGGTTTAACTCTTATTTTCAGCATTATGAAACTTTCAAATTTTACTCATGGAGAATTCTACATGATTGGTGGATATGCTATTTATCTCGTATCCAGTTTTCTAAATATACATTCATTTCTTGCTTTACCCTTCTCTATTATTGCTGGTTTCTTGGTTGGAGTTGCTATTGAGAAGGTATTTATTGAAGATTCATTCACAAAAGCTATTGAGAGACCATTTGAATATGCCATGCTAGCTACTTTATCCCTATCTATTCTTTTACAGAACCTAGCTAAGGAGATTGTTGGTCCCTTCCATCATTCTGCACCATCATTCATTACTGGAAATATACAGCTTCTGACGTTTACACTTAGCCTAAATAGAGTGGTGATCATGATGATTACCGTTATAAGCCTTGCTGGTCTACACTACTTTATAACAAAGACAAGAACTGGTAGGGCTTGGAGAGCTGTGTCACAGAATATTAGTGGTGCTGTAATAAGTGGAGTTGATGATGCTAAAGCTCGTTTACTTGCTTATGGTTCCGGAGCTGCTTTAGCAGGTCTTTCAGGAGGTTTACTTTCAACAGTTTATGGTATCTGGCCAAATGTAGGTTTTATTCCTCTCGTACTTAGCTTTGTTATAATAACGTTAGGTGGATTAGGATCTATAAAGGGTGCATTTATAGGTGCGTTAATAGTTGGTTTAGCTCATAGCTTAATATCATCTTATTTTTCCCCGTCATATGCTGATGTAGCTATGTATCTTATTCTTCTCTTCACACTTATAGTTAGACCTACCGGTTTATTTGGTGAGAAGGTTTAGGTGGTTTAATTGCCTCTTCTCCTGAGATGTGAAAAGATTGTGAAGCGTTTCGGAGGTCTTGAGGCCTTAAAGGGTGTTGATTTAGATATTGATGAAGGACTTATTGTAGGCTTAATAGGACCTAATGGATCAGGTAAAACTACATTAATAAACTGTATAGCTGGCTTTTATTCTCCTACATCTGGAAGAATATTTTTCGATGGCAGGGATATTACTGGCTTGAAAAACTATCAAATCTGTAAATTAGGTATTGCTAGAACGTTTCAAATACCACGCCCATTTCCTAGCCTTACAGTTCTTCAAAACGTTATGGTAGCTACAGTAGATAAATCCTATGCTATTGAATGCTTAAGAGTTACGGGTTTATTTGATAAGAGAGATGTTTTAGCTAGAGATCTTACAGCTCATCAAATGAGAATGCTTGAATTAGCTAGAGCTTTAGCTACTAATCCTAAGATTCTTATGCTGGATGAAGTTATGGCCGGTTTAAATCCTGTTGAAATAGAGAATACTATACAAGTTATTAAGGAGCTAAGAGGGAAGGGTTTAACGATTCTATGGGTTGAACATGTAATGAGAGCGATAATGAAGGCAGCTGACTACATCTATGTTCTACATGAAGGCCTAAAGATAGCTGAAGGTAAGCCTATTGAAGTTGCCAATGATGAAAAAGTTATTAAGGCATATTTAGGTGAAAAATACATTTTATAGGTGGTTTTCTATGCTTAATGTAAATGATATTGATGTTTACTATGGTGGTTTCAGAGCTCTATGTAGTCTCTCACTAACAGTTAGTAAGGGTGAGTTTGTGTCACTTATAGGCTCTAATGGAGCTGGTAAGACAACAACTCTAAATACTATAATTGGTCTACTTCATCCATTTAGGGGAGATATTATCTTTAAAGATGTTAAAATTAGTAAGCTTCCACCAGCTAAAATTGTAGATTTAGGTTTAGCTTTAGTGCCTGAGTCTAGAGCTATATTTCCATATATGACAGTTGAGGAATGTCTACTTGTAGGTGCTCAGATACGTAGAGCATGGAATAGGAGGAGGGATAGTTTAGAGTGGGTTTATCAATTATTTCCGAGATTAAAGGAGAGAAGAAGCCAGAAGGCAGGTACTCTTAGTGGTGGTGAGCAGCAAATGTTAAACATAGGTAGGGCATTAATGTCAAGACCTGAGCTTTTAATGCTTGATGAACCATCTATAGGGCTTGCACCTAAAATTGTAATCCAGATTTTTGATGTGTTAAGAAAAATAAATGAGGAGGGAGTTACAATTCTCCTAACTGAGCAGCATATTCATCATGCATTGAAGATGAGTAGTAGAGCATATGTAATTGAAACTGGAAGAATAGTTTTAACGGGAACTGGTGATGAATTGCTTAACAGTAAAAGTGTTAAGGAGAAATATTTGGGAATGTAGTATGCAATCCTCATTAATGGAGATAGTAAAAAATCGGAGAAATCAAGTTATACTAGTATTCTTCATAATGTTAACTCTATACCCACTTCTACTAGTTGACCGACCATACTTTATATGGGTTGCAATTATGTGTAACTTTTTCGCAGTACTTGTAATTAACTGGGATATACTGCTTGGATACGGTAACCTATTATCCTTTGCTCATACAGGTTTGCTTGCTGTTGGTGCTTATAGTTCAGTAATGCTTGTTAATTGGGCTCAACTTCCACCATTAATTGGTATGTTCTTCGGTTCAGCTAATGCGGCTGCTATGGGTTTTATTCTGGGATGGATTTGTCTAAGACTTAAAGGTATATATCTAGCTCTTGCAACATGGGGTTTCTCAGGAATTGTTCAGAGAATATTGATTGCTGAATATTATATAACAGGTGGACTTAAAGGCTTTCCAACATCTTTCCTTCTTCCAGTATCATCATTTACATCTCCAATCTACTATTACTATGTAAGCCTACTGATTCTAATTATATGTATATTATCAACTTTCAAGCTTATTAATTCAAGATATGGTCTTCTACTTACTGCTATGGGTAATGATGAGATAGCGCTTGCTTCACTTGGAGTAAATGTTACATGGTTAAAAATATCACTATTTACAATTAGTAGCTTCTGGATAGGATTAGCAGGAGCCTTCTACTCACATCTACTGGGCTATGTTAGCCCAGCAATTGCTGATTTTGCAACTATGATGGTTACAGTGATGGCTGCAACAATTGTGGGTGGATTAGGCACGTTTTTCGGCCCTATTATAGGTACCTTTATAATCTATCCATTAATAGAGGTTATTAGAGTTTTTGGAGGTGCAAATCAACAGTTAATACTTGTAATTGTAATTCTTATATTTCTAAAATTTCTTAGAAATGGATTATGGGGTCTCGTAAGAATACTAATTGCTAAACAATCTGTTTAAATATATTTAAGCCTACCATAACTTAAATCATTAACTACGTTTTATGTATAAAATTAACAAGATAAGATGTAGTAAAAATTATTTGGTTTTTAGCTTTAATATTAAGCTTTGGAGCTTTTCTGAGACTTCTTTTGGAAGGCTTATTGGACTGTATTCACTTAGTATTTTTAAGGCTTGTTCTCTTGCTCTTTGAGATGTATTTTTCATACCTGCTCGAATCCAAGTATCTGGACTACTTCTATCTGAGATCTTAGGGATATAGTGTTCTATTTTAGCAAATTTTAAGGTATGCTTCTTGGATAGGAAGCTTCCCTCATGACCTACCTCCTTAATTATATCTATAGCTAACGTATCATCATCAAGCTTAATACCGTTTAATACTCTTTTAACCATTCCTGCAACTTCATTATCTATAACTAACTGTTCAAAGCTTGCAATATTCTCTGATCCGACTAGCCCCATTCCGCATACTAAGTTTAGCCTAGCTATAGCTGGAAGAATTGCTGTTAGCATTTTCTCATATCCTGCCTGCGCATCACTGGTTTTTGAGTCACAAAGTATTCCTCCACCACCTGATGGGATTTGATAGTATCTTGCTAGCTGTGCTGTACAGATACGCATTAAAGCAAATTCAGGTCCTCCGAGTACAACACCTCCAGTTCTCATGTCTATTGATCTACTCCAGCTTCCATATATGAATGGAGATTGTGGATTAACCAGCTTAGAAATAACTAACCCAGCAAGAACTTCAGCATTGTTAAGAGCTACTGTTCCAGCTAGAGTTACTGGTGAGTTTGCTCCAGCTAATGGTCCGGATTCAACCCATACAGGTACCCCATATCTGGAAGCTACAATTAAGGCTTCAGTTAATCCATCCCCAAATATGAGTGGACTATTTAGACAGATTATAAAAGTCATAATTGGATTTCTTCTTAATTCCTCCTTACCTCCAGTTATTATTGACCCCATTTCTACAGCTATTTCAGCATTTCTCTTGTTAAGTGCCTGACATACGATATGTTTACGAGTGTTTTCAAAGGCTATAAGCCACTGATATAGTTCAGCTATTTCTAGCGGTACATCTATAGGTTGACCCATTACAAGCTGGAAATCTATATTTTCCAATGCATCAGCAACTCTTGTCAGCTTAGCTAAATCCTCTCTATTAAGTGAGCGGTACTGTCCTGTGTTAATATCAATTATTCTTGTAGCAAACCCAACAGTTCCAAAGTATACATTTCCCTCTTCTAAGACTAGTTTCAGCTTTAAATCCCTACTATACAGTGTAACTTTATGTGGGGTCTTCCTTATGCATTCTTCAACTATATATTGAGGTATCTTGACAATCTTATTTTTAAAATCAACTTCAGCTCCAGCATCTACACACAATTTTAATGCTTCTTCAGACGGTATTTGAACTCCAATTCTCTCTAAAATCTCTATAGAGGCTAAATGTAGTTTGTATAGTTGGCTATTTGTAAATATTTCATAAGGAGGACTCATCAAACTCGCCACTCTACTATTATAGGCTACCTAATAAATCTTATATAGAAACAATAATTACTTTAACGTAGATTTATTTCCACGAATGAATCTACAACATAGCAAGTACTACATCATCCCTCTATTAAATAATATGCTCTTTAATAAGATTTTGTAGCTGTTAGTGGCTTTGTTGATTTAAGCATGTTTCTCATTTCTATTTTGGTATTGTATCTTCCATGAATTCTTAGCTTTATCTTATTGTAATCCGCGTTTAGTTATACTATTGATTTCATAAGATGGATACATATTCATTATTAAATTTATTCTTCATACATGGTATGTAATTATTGAATAACTTAGTTCCATCCTTAATTGTATTATTATCTCCATTAATTCTAACCTTGAACTATATAATGTTTAAATTCGTATTTACATGGTGCTTTATAATAATGAACTTCATCACCTAATACAATTATATTAGAACATAGATAACTCTAATCCTTTAAGTTAATGATTAAGTATATTTACAACGTCATAATCATATGTATAAAATCCTTCCAATAATGGCTCAGCAACATAAACAATTTCCTTCATAGAATCTACAATAATAGTATCATTAATCATCAATCTTAACATCTCCTATCAAACTCAAATAACTTAAGATAAATCATAATGTAGATATATAACTCCTATAATAATAAAGCTTAGAATATCCGAAACCATCTTGGATAAAGAAATATATAAGCACCATAAAGCTAAAGTAAATCAAGTTATCTCCTACAAACCTAATAACTTTAGCCATAAGTTCACCGTAAATAAGGGAGAATCTTCTAAAATAAAGTTAAAGTTAACACCTGTATAGCATAAAAGTTAATATAGAATGGCATTGTTTAGCTTTTGGTGGCTATATGCCTAGTAGAATTAGTAAGTGTCTTGAGGTATTATCTAGAGATCAAATCTATAGGATTCATGTAGTAACACTTAAGATACTTGAAGAAATAGGGGTTAAGGTTAATCATGAGGAGGCTTTAAAAAAACTTGATGAAATTGGAGCTGAAGTAGATTATTCATCGATGACTGTAAGAATTCCTGAAGATTTACTAAAAGAGGCCTTAAGAAATCTTCCATCAAGATTTACATATTATGGTAGAGGGTTAAGCATAGCTGTTGAAGATGGTGTAGTTAACTATTTGGATGGTGGTGCACCATTGAAGATAATGGATTTAAATGGGGATATAAGAGGTTTAACTCTGAAGGATATTGAGGTTCTCGTAAGGCTTTACGATGCATTAGATTCTATAGATTTCATAGCTGGACCAGGCTTTCCAGTAGATGTGCCTGCAAGTATGCAGCTTCTAGAAACCTATTTTGTAAAGCTTAAAAATACAGTAAAACCTATTGCGCCAACCTCAATGCTTAGTGAAGAGGATGTAAACGTTATAGTTAAGATAGCTTCAATTCTTACTGGTGGAATTAATGAATTGAGGAAGAAGCCAATAGTTATTGCATGGGAGAATCCGTTAAGCCCATTAAGTCATATTAAGAGTCAACTTCATCAAGTTCTAGCATTTGCAAAGCTTGGTCTTCCAATACTTATTGCCTCTGCTCCCCAGTCCGGATCAACAGCTCCAATAACTCTAGCAGGATTTCTAGCACAGCAAAACGCAGAAATCCTAAGCAGTTTTGTTATTGCATATTCAGCATCTGAGAAGGGTAGGAGACCACCAGTTATTTATGGTACTGCACCAGCAATCTTTGATCAGAGATATGGAACCATGGTTTACAGCTGTCCTGAGGGTATGCTTCTTAATGCTGCATCTATTCAAATAGCTAGATTTTACGGATTTCCATCTAGAGGTACTGCTGGAGTAACTGAATCTAAGGATGTTGATATGCAGGCAGGATTTGAAGCAGGTATGTCTCTTCTTACTACTGCTCTTGCAGGCTGTAACCTAATAATGAATGCCGGGGGAGGAATGATGGGCCCTGGAGTAGATATAGTAAGCCTTGAAAAGGCAATTATAGATAGTGAAATAGTATCCTATGTAGATAGATTCCTGAAAGCTATAGATGTAAATGAGGAGGAGCTAGCGTTTGAAGCAATTAAAGAAACTGGACCTGAAGGGCATTACTTAAAAAGTAAACATACCTTGAAAAACCTCAGTAAGTATAGACCGCCTAAGATTGTAGATAGAAAACCAACAAGTAGATGGCTTAACGAAAAGAAAAGCTTAAGAGAGAAAGCAAGGGAAACTGTGAATAAAATACTAAAGGAGCATCAGCCTGAACCTCTAGATAAAGGCGTAGAGAACGAAATTAGGAAGCTAATAGAGGAAGAAAGGAGGAAAAGGCTACAATTACAGTAGAATGATTCCCAATAGAGGTTTAAGCTTTCATATACTTAAACATTTAACCATACTTAACCATCAACTACATGTGTTTTTCATATCTAAAGATCCATATAGATTATTCTATCAGCGTAATATTAATAACTTAAAGTAGATAGTTGTTCAGTAGTTAAAGTAAAGGTTTTATTAATTCCCAGAAGAGATGTTGAAGGATTTACCTCAATGAAGGAAGTAATGAATGCTGTTGAATTTGCTTTAAAGCTAAGGGTCTTGGAAGAGTTCAAACGCCTCCGAAACTCTATGTAACTTTTCCAGAGGATGATTTTAGAGCAATGCCCTACTACATATCTGATCTTGGATTTGGATGTGTAAAAATCGTTAATGTTCATCCTCGAAATCCTGAAAACATGGATTACCGACTGTTATGGAGATAATAATACTAATCGATCCTGAAACTGGTAAGCCTTTAGCAATAATGGATGGAACATAGATTACCAGTATACGTACAGATGCTGCTGGAGGAATTACTGCAAAATATCTTGCAAGAATAAATTCTAAAATAATTGGTATTATTGGTGCTGGATCCCAAGCAAGAACCCAGCTTCTAGCTTTAAATGAAGTATTCAGTATAGAGGAGATTAGAGTTTGTGCAAAACACTAAAGGAGTGTGAAAAGTTTAGGGAAGGAATTACCTTAACCTAAGCATTTTAGTCAGGGAAGAGGTTAGAGATGTTGTGGTAGGTTGTGATATTCTTGTTACAACTACACTTGTAACTCAACCTATAGTTAAAAATGAATGGGTTAGTGATGATATACGTATTAATGCGATAGGAGCACCGTTAAAAGAAGAGTTAGATCCATTAATTTTAAAATGGCAAAAATAGCTGTTGATGATTTTGAGCAAGCCTGCCATTCAGATGAGGTTAATGTCTCATCATCTAAAGGATTAATTACAAGAGCTAATATTTATGCTGAATTAGGAGAAATAATAGCTGGGAGGGAGAAAAATGGAAGAATTAGTAATGATGAAATAACTGTTTTCAACTCTACAGGCCTAGCAATTCAGGATCTAGCTACTGCAGTTTTAGTCTATGAGAAAGCTAGAAGACTTAATATTGACTTTGAGGTTGAACTGCTTTAAATCTAAATCTTAAGCCATTAATATTCTAAAATCATATAGTTAAACCTTCCAGTTTAATCTAGCTTTTTCTCTAAGAATGAATATTTGAATGAAACATATCGTTATGATTACTATGTATACTGGTAGATATAGAAGACTGTAAGCAATAAACTCATAAACCTTAAACTTGAATTTAAGTTTTCTTGATAGGATGAAGTATAGTAGTGACGTTGATAATAGGTTTAGAAGTAAAATTGAGGATTCATTTATAAACTTGATATTGGGGATCATTAATAGTATTGTTGGAGGTATACTACTGTATTTGGTTATGAAGAGTAATATAATTGCTATAAGTAGTTCATGTACTAGTTGATTTGGTACTAGTAGTCCTAGAAGAGCTATGAAAGTAGGAAGGATTAAGATTATTAATGGAAAAAGTAATTTAGGATATTTAAGATATGTCTTAGCTAAATCAATACACCACTCCTTAAACCACAGTAACCATCCAATAGCCCATCTTTTCCTTTGTCTAATCCAGAGTTTCCAGTTTAAGTAGACATGATTATATACTTTAACTTTCTCAGCATACTTGAACCTGTAGCCTTTCAGAAATGCTCTTATAGCTATATCAAGATCCTCACTTATAACTCTTCTAAAGCCATTTAGAGAGTTGAAAACATTTCTTCTAATTGCGAATGCAGCACCATTAATAGCTGGAGTTTTTCCAGTAAACTTTGAAGATAGCCATGAATAGATATTCATTACAATATATTCATAATACATCATTCTTGAGAGGAATGAACTTCTAACAATTTCCTTTCTTAAATCCAGTATATCGGCATCCTCCATCTCATTAATTATCATTCTAAGAAAGTAAGGATCTTCAGGTATTTCTACATCTCCATCGAGGAAGAGAAGTATTTCCCCTCTAGATCTTCTAACAGCTTCATTTAAAGCATTAACCTTACCAATTCTCTTCATATTTATAATGAAGTAAACCCTATCTTCAAACTCCTTAATAATATGTAGAGAGTTTTCCGAAGGCTTATCTATAACTACAAATATCTCCTTATCAACATCCTGATTAACTAACCTCTTTAATACCTTATCTAGTATTCTTGAACCCCTATATATAGGAATGAATATGCTTACAAGCATATTCTACACCATAACATTAAACTATACTGTTTGTAATGCATTTATATCTTAAGGTATAGATTTAATTAAATCTATACCCTAACATAAGATGTAAATCTAAAAGCTACAAATCTCCTTCATGGTGGATAAATATCATTTCAAGAAGTTTCAGAGGTTATCAAGATAATATCTAAAAATAAATCTTATGTATTTAACAATTCTTCACATAAGAACCAAATAGTATAGCTAACTTTTAATTTTTACTTTACATTTAGCAAGTACAAAAATGTGTAGTAAAAATTGAGTGGTAAAAACAGACTTCATCCTCAAATATGGCTATGGATGAAATTATTTTATTGTTATTATCAGAGATGTAAAATATTGCGGGTTGAAATTTAAGTTTGATGAGGACTAGAATATAATAGGCTTAACATATAGTTATAATTGCAACATAAAAACTGACTTAAAGTAATTTTTAAAACGAAAAATTAAATAAAGGCATTAATCATCTCATGGTAGGTGATGCAATGAAGACTTTATGCCCAATATGTGATGGTGAAATAAGAGTGCCTATAGATGCTATAGTAGGTGAAATTATTACATGTCCGGATTGCGGTTCATCATATGAAATAAAATCAATAAACAATAGTGAAGTTTCAATTAAGCCTGCAGAAGTTGAAGAGGAAGACTGGGGAGAATAGTTTAAAGAATTTAACATTTATAGACTTGATAAGAGTCCATCCTATACAACTATAACCCATTCTGAAGTTTTGTGGTTGTTAAGGATTTAAATCTTTCTATACCTTATTTATAATTTAGATCTCCTCATCCCTCTATTTAGAAGCTTATTGGTCCTCTTAGAGTATTTCTTGTCTGAAAGATGGTTCAGGCATATATGCAAGTATTTAGCCGTTTAATAGTTGATTTTATAGGATGTTAATTCTACTGCCCTAAGATGTCTTAGCGAATTTGATTAGTATAAATAGGTAAATTTTAAGCTTGAATCTAAAATAATAGATGTTAAGTAAAGCTTCAAATGGTTTATTACTCCTAACAACAATAGTGATAAGCTTAAATCTCCCCATATTAGCGGTAGCTCTGTGAACTTTAGATATGAGAAGTATATGCAATGAATAGCCTAAATTTACAAAGCCTTAATAGTATCAAAAATATATATGATTGGATTGTAGGAGTAAAGAGATATTTTAGTAAATGTTTAGGTTTAAGTATTGTTCAAGGCTTATTAGCAGGATTTATCAGCATCATAATGTTTATGGTGATAATATTACCGTATCTCAGCGATATCATTACATTTTATGCTTCACTAATTTATATGATATATGTTTGTCTAATCGCTATTATCGGCTTGCTAATTCAAGTTTTATTCTATACTTGTTTCGCATCAATCATTATTGATGGTAGAGACGTATCATCATCCATAACTGTAGGGTTTAATGTTTTGGTTCTGTCCGGATAAAAGTTGGGCTGGGTAATTAATATATAGAGGTTCCAGCCCAGTTAATAGGTTGGACTGGGAGCTTAAATATCTTTAAAGGAATAAAAAGCCAATTGAGCTGAAGGCTTTTGATTGGCTTATATTGAGCTCTTGTAGAAAGCTTCTAGGCTTCTTGAGCTTTGGTGGGATTTGCCAGTAATCTAAACGAGTGGTGCTGGGGTTTAGAGCTATTTTGGAAGCTAAGGAGTGGGGAAATTAAAGAAGCATTTAACCATAGCTATAAATGAGGCTTGCATTAAGCTTAAGGGTGGGGGTTTGGGTTTATGCTTCCATAGACGTGGATACTAGGAGCTTGTAGAGATAAGGGCTTATCCTGCTAGGAGTTCTTTAGTAACTAGAATTTTCCTTCAAGAAGTGCTTAATAAATGTCTAAACAAGCCAAGGATAATAAGGGATAGGGAGTGTTGGCTTAAGGAAGGGGTTGAGCAGCTAGGATTGGAACAAGAGAATCAAACAAATGGAGGGAAGCTTCGTGGAAGGATCTTCGCTTACTTGAAGCATAGAACAGGCATATTCTCCCACAACATCAACTTAAAATACTCTTAGAAAGCTGAGAGAGAAAAGCCTAGCTTTAAATCATCTAAGAGCTTCTAAGAGCTTAAGTTCTACTATGACTTTCTGAGCCGAGGAAACAAAGAGCAAGAGATGGGCTAAATAA
>Ga0209394_1001067_pt1 | contig 17457 bp, 11 predicted proteins | sample JNZ201metaG_FD_184122 | JGI IMG/M metagenome (GOLD analysis project Ga0209394, IMG submission 184122) | Hot spring microbial communities from Jinze hot spring, China to study Microbial Dark Matter (Phase II) - JNZ 20120812A (SPAdes) (version 3) ... | reverse complement strand
GTGGAGATACTTATAACGCTGTAGACGCTGTAGATGATAAGATCTATTTTGGAGGATGGGTTCACGCGCCTGCTCATTACCGTGGAAAAGAACATGGTAGGGCTACAATTGATTTTAGAAACAAGTATAGTCATGTCCACTACTATAGTATAGATGAAAATAGAGTTAAACTAGTTTGGAAAGAAAGCATGCGTGATCCCGAGAAATGGGTTGGTGAAGTTTCTGAAATAATATATAATCCTGTAAGAAACGAACTCTTAATAGCTCGTGGAGATGGATATGAGAATCTAGGTATTTATACTCTAGATCCCGAGGGGAAATGGATTAAGAAGATTAGCGATAAACCCGTTCTCAAAGGTTCTATCGTTCTAGACTATGCTTGTTTCGCAACCCATCGCTACCCCTACGGCATTGATGGTTTCGAATGTATCGATCTAGTCGATAATAGAGTTCATAGTATTGGTATTGCCAATAAAGTTAGATCTATCGATAATGGAAGTATAGATAAACCATATACTGGACCTACTGCTTCAATATATGGAAGACTATTTGCATTCGCTAGAGGAGGAGTTTTCATCCTAGAACCGGAAGAAGGATCAATATATTTCGTTAGATTAATGGATATACCCGATTCACAATATTGTTCATTAAGAGTTAATGCTAAGGTCATTGGTGGAGGTGTTTTAACAGCATTCAATTCATTTACACACGGTACTGTTAAGGTTTTCAACGAGGAGAGTCGTAGAGCTAAGAAATACTTAAATACAATTTTTGCACCAACAACGTTAATCTACCTTAAGCCACCAGTTGTTAAGATTATTGCAACTCTCGGAGCTAGAGTTACCAGTGTAGAGACCATATGTGATAAAATAATTATTGCAACGAATACCATGGCTAATACTGGTAGGTTTGATGCAACCCCAATGGATCAGGGTGTTAGGAGTTTCGTGATAATGGATCAAAGCATTCTATATGGGGAAAACGAGTCGTTCACAGCCGTAATCCCCGGCTGGTATATACGAGATAGAGTTTTTGGAGGGATTCCTCTGAATGGTTATAGTGAAGCTCAAATAATAGTAAACGCTAAGAAAAACAATACGTTATACATAAACGAGTATTTCCTAACACTACCACCAACTAGTAGGGGTAGCGATAAAGTAGATGTAACTGAAGGGAGATTCGTCCTAAATCTAGACTCTTATAAGGGAATAGTATCTTTCAGATTCGAAAAACCACTACTAGATGATGAAACAGTAGTTATTAGTTTGAACTAAGCACCAATATCGAATTTATTTTTTAATAACAACATGTATTGATTCGCCCAATACGAATTCAGCTATTTCCCTAACGGTTTCAGATACAGTTAAGTGGGGGTAGGGGGTAGTAGCTGCTTCAGATAATGCTATTCTACCCATCAATATTGGTATGAAACTAGATATTACTTCAGAAGCGTTTGGAGATACTATTTGAACCCCATGGATCACATTAGGATCATGTTCATTAACAAGGATTTTTACAAACGAGTACTTACTATCTTTGATTCTAACAGCAGATAAATAGTATATTGGTAACTTATACTTCTTAAACCCAATCTTCTTCTCAATAAGCTCCTTCTCAGTATAACCTATGAAAGCTACTTCTAAACCAGAGAATATGGTTTGAGGAATAAGGTGGGAATCCAGTTTCCCAACTTTAATTCCAACTATTGATTTAGAAGCTAGAATTCCTTCAATAATGGCCTTATGAGCTAGTAGTGGAGGACCGGTTACATCCCCCACAGCATATATATCCTTAGCACTTGTTTCATAACCATCACCGACTTTGATGAAACCCGCATTATCTAGTTCAACACCAGTATTTTCTAAACCAATACCTCTAGTTTTAGGTTCTCTACCAACAGCTACGAACACATGATCAACTTTGAAAGACTCTCCATTAGATAGCTTAACGGACAATTCATCTCCAATTTTAGATACGTTCTCCACATATGTTTTCTCATAAATCTCTACTCCTTTCTCAACCATGTATTTCTTAATCGATAATGCAACATCTTGATCTATGAATGGGAGAATATGGTCTAATGCTTCAACAATCTTGATATTAATACCTAGATTAGAAAAAATATTAGCAAATTCAATGCCAATAACGCCTCCGCCAACGATAAGTATTGAAGAAGGCTTCTCCTCTAATTTCAAAACATCTCTATTACTGAGAACTTGTTTATTATCGAAAACCAGGTTTTTCAAACTCTTAGGGTCGGTACCTGTAGCTAAAACAACTGCATTTGTTGAAACCTCGAAATCCCCTATTCTAATGTGCTTATGATCCTTTAATAAAGCTCTACCATGTATGATTTCAACACCCTTCTTCTCCAATAAATGAATTAAATTAGATCTAGTATCACTAACTAATTCGTTAACCCATTTAACCAGGTCTTTCCAATTCCAATAAGCTTCGCTATTAATCTTCTTGAGAATCCTCAATGCTTCCGAGAAATGATAAAATGCTTTTGTTGGAACACAACCGTAGTTTACACATTCTCCTCCAACTAAATGTTCTTCAATAATAGCAACACTACGTTCTCTATTCGATAAGGATATAGCTGTAGAGTATCCACCTACACCTGAACCTATAACTACAGCATCGTAATTCACACGTTAACACCCTCCTTCCTCTTAACATATATTCTCCAAGTTGGAGCTAGAGTTTTCGGGTGATTAGCTTTAACGTTATCAACTCTCTTAACACTAGTATTTTGAGGATACTTCTTCAGCTCCATAGGATTCCTATATGCTACTTCACTCATTTCTCTGAGCGCATCAATGTACTTATCGATATTCTCGATAGTCTCGCTCTCCGTGAATTCGATCATGAGGCTCTCCTTAACTATTAATGGGAAATATATTGTTGGAGCGTGAAGACCCCTATCTAGAAGCCCCTTCGCCAAATCCTCAGCTGTAACTCCTGTTTCATCATTTAATACTCTAGCACTAATCGTTACCTCGTGCTTTCTAGGTAAATTCTCACCATACTCAAGAGTATATCCCCTAACACTTCTAATTGATTCTAAGAAGTAATTCGTATTGAGAACAGCGTGTTCAGCAACTTCTCTCAAACCGATTGAACCAAGCATTAACATGTATGTAAACCCCCATACGAGTGGAATAGTATTCGCAAAGAAAGACCTCAACATACCAATACTATGTTTTGGTTTAACCAACCTATACTTGCCGTTCTCATACTCTACTATTAATCCAGGCAATAGATCTTTTAGACTAATGCCTTTCTCACGATCAATAATTCTATCCTTAACACATACTGGTCCAGCTCCAGGACCCCCGCCTCCATGAGGAGAACCAAATGTTTTATGAATATTTATGTGAGCAATATCGAAACCCATATCGCCAGGCCTCGAATAACCCATTATACCGTTTAGATTAGCTCCATCGTAGTATAGTAGAGCGTCAACACTGTGAAGAATATTAGCGATCTCTCTAATATTCTTCTCAAATATACCTAGCGTATTCGGATTAGTAATCATGAAACCAGCTGTGGATTCGCTAACTACGCTTTTCAAAGCATCTAGATCAACACAACCATCCTCTCCCGAAGGAACCTCCACTACTCTAAAACCAGCCATAGCCGCACTAGCTGGGTTCGTTCCATGAGCGGAATCGGGAAGTATAATCTCCTTCTTAACATCAAGCTGATTCTTCAACTCGTGGTACTTCCTCATGATTAAAGCACCCGCTAACTCGCCGTGAGCTCCTGCAGCGGGATGTAGACTACAGTAATCCATTCCAGTAACGTATGCTAACCATTTCTGAAGCATATACATTATCTCTAAAAGACCCTGAACAGTTGATTCATCCTGTAGGGGGTGTAGATTAGTAATTCTACGGTCCTGAACAACGTCTAGAATAAATCTCGGATTATACTTCATTGTACAGGAACCTAGAGGAACGGGTCCACAATCAACTCCATAACTCATTTGAGTTAATCTAGTGTAGTGACGTATAACTTCAACCTCACTCAATGACGGTAGATTAGGCTCCTTTTTCCTAAGAATCTTCTCGGGTAACTTAATATCACCAACTTTTTCTAAAATCCTATCTTCAATTTCCGGCAAAAGATAACCTACTCTACCCTCACAACCCATTTCGAAAACTAATGGTTCATCCCATTTAGCTTGTCTAAACAACTCTTTACACCCTTTTCTCAACGATTTCTTTAATAGAAAACACTAGTTTCTCGATATCGTCAGCACTATGTATTTCTGTAAAAGCGAAGAGAGCTGTTTCACCAAGTTCTACGAACCAGGGTTTAATGTAGAGTCCTCCATGAATACCCATTTCGAGAAGCTTCTCATGTATATCAATATACTTAATTCCCACATTATCGAAATTTACTGGAAATTCCTTGAAGAAATCCGATTTAAATAAATCTACGTTAAAACCATTCTCTTTAAACAATTTGTAAGCGTAATGAGACCTATAGTAAATGTTCCTACTAAGTTCAATAATGCCTCTCTTTCCTAATAGAGATAGGTATATAGCAACAGCTATTGCTGAAAGCGCTTCGTTAGTACATATATTTGAGGTCGCCTTCTCTCTCTTAATGTGTTGTTCTCTAGCTTGAAGTATCATAGCGAAAGCACGATTACCCTCATTATCGGTTGTTAAACCAATCAATCTACCAGGCATTTGCTTAACTAGTTCCATATCGAATTTTGTAGCAAAAACACCTAGATAGGGTCCTCCATAGGATAAATCCAAACCGAGATGCTGTCCTTCACCTACAGCTATATCAGCGCCGAGCTCTCCAGGCGGTGCTAGTAAACCGAGAGAAGATAGATCAGAACCTACTATGAATAGAGCACCGCTATCGTGTGCAATATCACCAATCTCCTTAGCATTCTCTTCAATTAAACCGAAGAAATTAGGGTTTTGAACATAGACTGCCGCTGTTTCTCTATCAACTTTCTTCTTGAGGTCTTCAATATCGATAAGACCGGTCTCCGGATCGTAATTAACAGTAGTTATTTCAATACTGTGGGGTTTAACATATGTTTCAACGACTTCCCTATGGAACGGATTAATAGTTTTCGGCAATACGATTTTTCTTCTACCCTTCTTAACTCTAAGACTCATGAGAAAAGCTTCGGCTAATGCAGAACCCCAATCGTACATAGATGCATTAACAACATCCATATCCAGTAATTCAGCAATTAATGACTGGTACTCGAATAACGCCTGCATTAAACCCTGTGATATCTCGGCTTGATATGGGGTGTAAGCTGTTAAGAACTCTCCTCTCGTAACAATATATTTAACTACAGATGGTGTAGCGTGAGGATAAACTCCACCCCCCAGGAATATTAGAGGTTGGTAAACCCTATTCCTAGATAGTTTCTCATTAATAATCCTCCACGCTACTATTTCCGAAATAGGTTTACGTAAACCAATATCTAGATTATCCCAATCTCTCCTATCGATCCTGACTTCAATTGGAATATCTCTAAATAACTCTGATACATCATTAACACCAATTTTCTCCAACATCTTCCTCCTAACCGATTCAGACGAATTGGGTATCCATGGGTGAGGCATAGTTGAACTTCCATAATTCGTTTAATCGAATAATTATTAAAATATTACAATAATGATAATTAGTTTTACAGAACAATTACTGGTTAAACGGGTTTGAATAGTTTCAAAATTCCTCTACTCGATCTCTATGTTGAAAAACTCAATGCGGATATTGGAGAATTCAGCGGATATCTGGTACCGATGAAATATACGAATTCTATTGAAGAAGCATTAAATGTTAGAAATAACGTTGGTTTCTTCGACGTTAGTCATATGGGGAGACTTGTTGTAAAGGGAGGTAATGCAATCGAATTCCTAGAGTACCTGTATACGAAGAGAATTAGTGATACTAAAGAAGGTTTCATGAGCGGACCCACACTCATATTGACTGAAAAAGCTAGAGTTAGAGATGATGAAATGCTATATAGAGTTAGAGATGATGAATGGTTAATTGTTGTTAACGCACCCGCTAGATTTAAAATAATTGATTTCTTGAGAAACGCTTCTCTATCTATGAACTATAGGGTTGAAATTGAAGATTATACAGAAAAGTATACAATGATAGCTATTCAAGGACCTGGATCTCTAAATATCATGGAAAAACTGGGTTTCCCAGAAGCCGCTTCACTCAAACCTCTAGAATTTAGATTGAATCAAGTAATTGGCGACACAAATGTTTTCCTAATAAGTAGAAGTGGATGGACTGGTGAAGACGGGTTTGAATTATGGTTAGAACATAGTGAAGCCGCTGATTTAGTTGAAAAACTAGTTAGAAATGGTGTTAAACCAGCTGGTTTAATAGCTAGAGATATGCTTAGAATGGAAATGGGTTATGTATTGCATGGCGCTGAATATGGTGAGGATCCGAGTAAATATCCATGCGCTATTGCTCTGCGATACGGATTTAAAGCTATTGATTGGAGTAAGAAAGGTTTTCTGGGCGAGAATGCTCTAAGGGAATGTAGGAGAAGTGGTGTTGATTACATCAGAGTTGGTTTAAAACTTTCCAAGAAAGCTGGTCATGTTATTCCACGAAGCAGCTCATATGTATATGTAGATGATGTTGAAATCGGTTGGGTAACTAGCGGTGCTTACTCCCCCGTTTTGGAAAGAGGTATTGCACAAGCATATGTTAAGAGTCGGAACGCTCTATTTGGTGAAGAAGTTGAAGTTGAAATTAGAGGTAAGAGGGTTGAAGCCAAGATCGTTGATTTCCCATTCATAGAGAAACACAGGAGTTAATCACAAACTATTTTTCTAGTAATGAATTCGTTGTAATCAACGAGAACCTTAACGTATCTGCAAATTTCTCTATCTAGATTCGAGTCCCCTGTATCAACCCTTAATGTTTTCAAATCCCTTATTTTAGACCTTGTAGCTACGATGAGTATATTGTTTAAACCAACAATACGGATTATTCTCGGAGATAATTGTTGATTACCTCTACCCAATATAAAGCCCTGTCCTCCAATAGGGGATAATACAATCAATACTTTACGATTATAACGATTAATTAGATCAAATAGTTCTTTTTCAGAAAGGTCTAGGCCAACGACTTTACCATCATAGTAGGCGTCAAAACCCATTAATGTGTATGGTTGAGACAGTAACTCAGCTATTTTCTTAACAGTAGAGCCGGGTCCGAGGATCAATAAAGTATCTCTACTTAAATTCTCAATAACGAATTTAGCTATACCAATCTTATTCTCCTCTTCGTTATAAGATGAAAACACTGTTTTACTAGATTGAACCATTTCACCAAATACCGGTATTTTGAGAAAACCATATAGTTTAACGTTTAAAACACCTCTTCTATAAGCATCCTCATCTATATCTAAAACCTCTCTCTCAACAATAACACAACCTCCTCTAATGAATTCCTCGAAAACCCTAGCTGCACTCCTAGGTGTTGTTGCAAAAACAGCACTAAACATTTTAACACCACTTGGAACCCCGAGAACCGGGATTTTCGTATCGACAGCTTCATAGATATCTCGAGCCGTCCCATCACCACCAACAAAAACAAGGAGATCGATTTTCCCAACCATTTCTCTAGCAATCCTGATAGTATCGTTTCTAGAAGTCCTATCGGGTACGGGACCTATTGTTTCAACAACTCTATCTCTATGTCTAGATTCAACAACAACGTTTAAACCCATGCATCCATCGGCAACGATAATTGCGAAATCAACGGCAGATATGCTATTTAGAAACTCTAGAGCTCTACGTGGAGCAACCGGTTCGGCCCCTCTCTTTAAAGCTTCATTATAGGCTTCACCATCAGTCCCCTTTAACCCTACTGCACCGCCCATTCCTGCAATAGGGTTTACTATAAATCCTAGCCTGACCTTACTCATAACCCGACCTTTACAAAAATCCTCATTTGTTAGCGATTTATAATTACATCTTAGATATCTTTATTATTCATTGGTGAGTATTTTGATAGATGTCTCGAAGCTTCCTGAAGATGGACGTATTGTTCTAGACCTTGTTACTAAACATCATGTTTGGAGAAAAAGAGAGTGTTTGAATCTAATAGCTAGCGAGAACGTAATGAGTCCTTTAGCTATGCTCCTATACATTAACGACTCGATGCATAGATATGCTGAGGGGAAACCATTTAAGCGTTATTATCAAGGATTGAAATACTTCGATCAACTGGAAGTAACTGCTCAGAAAATTATTGGTGAATTACTGGAGACGAACTATATTGAATTAAGAGCTATAAGCGGAACAATAGCTAACGCGACTGTGTATAGAGCCTTCGCTAATATTGGTGATAAAGCATGTGTCGTTCCAGTTCAAACCGGTGCACACGTGTCCCACACTAGATACGGAACACTAGGTGCTCTAGGTATTGAACAAATCGATATGCCCTTTGACCTTGAAACGTGGAATCTAGATGTAGATAAAGCTAAGAAACTAATTGAGGAGGTTAAGCCTAAACTCGTGATTCTGGGCGGAAGTCTATACATTTTTCCACATCCAACTAAAGAAATATCTGAATCGACTAAAGCAGTTAATGCTAAATTAATGTATGATGCAGCTCACGTTCTAGGATTAATTATTGGTAAGGTTTGGGAAAACCCATTGAAGAATGGAGCAGACATATTAACATCATCAACACACAAGACTTTTCCAGGACCCCAGGGTGGTTTAATAGCTACTGTTACCGAAGATGATTATAAAGCTGTTGGTAAAGTAGTTTTCCCCATGTTCGTTTCAAATCACCATCTACATAGAATTGCAGCTACGGCTATAACGGGGGTTGAAATGAAGGTTTTTGGCGAAGCATATGCTAAACAAATTGTTAGGAATGCTAAAAGACTTGCTCAAAAACTATTCGAGTATGGAGTTAAGGTAATTGGTGAAAATAGAGGTTTTACCGAGAGTCATCAAGTTATAATCGATGTTAAACAATATGGTGGTGGAGCTAAACTCGCCGAAGCACTTGAAGAAGCTAATATTATTGTGAATAAGAATCTATTACCATGGGATAAACCTGAGGATATTAAGAACCCCAGTGGCATAAGGATCGGTGTTCAAGAAGTTACGAGATGGGGTATGGTTGAGAACGATATGGATACAATTGCTGAATTAATGAAGATGATTATAGTGGATAAGAGAGACCCTAGAGAAGTTAGAGAAAAAGTTATTGATTTTAGGAAAAACTTCCTTGAAGTAAAATATTGTTTTAGAATAACTAGAGACGAGGAGATTAACTTATTAAAATTAATGCTTCATGCTGAAACCAATTGGTGATAATTTATGAACGATATAGTTGTTGAAATAGGTAAAGTAAAGTATATTGTTAAAGAAGATCGTAGATATACGGATACACATGAATGGGCTAAACTCGAAAACAGTTACATTAGAGTTGGTATAACCGATTATGCACAGAAAGAATTGAAGGATATTATTGGTATAGAACTTCCAAGTATAGGGAGAGTTTTGAATAAAGGAGAAGAGGTTGGAGCTATAGATTCAGTTAAAGCAAGTAGCCCATACTACGCTCCAGTATCCGGAACGGTTACTGAAATCAACAATGCTCTAAATGAGAAACCAGAACTTCTCAATACGGATCCGTATGGTGAAGGTTGGATAATGATCGTTAAACCAAACAATCTTTCTGAATATCATCAACTTCTATCGCCACAGGATTATGTAGAATTATTGAAGAGAACTAAACACTAGTTTCACTAGTGCTCTAAAATACTATACACACTATTTTGTTCTATGATAGTTTTGTAATCTTATTTTTGAAACTCAATTTATACACTCCAGGTTTCAATTGCTTCACATTATCGACGTATCTCTTATCCTCTTGAACCATGTAGTAATGGATTGTTGACGAAAATACAGCTATATTTGTTTCACCAACATATTGATACAGTGCGTAATACACGTTACTCGCAGCCTCAGCTCTAGGTATATATGATACATATAGATGATGCTCCCCATTCTGTAGAATAAGTAGTCCAGTATTGAGAGAACTGTTTTTAGATATGTACTCAGCTAGATCACTATAAATCGACACTACGCATTCATCTACACCACTACTGCAATTGTTCATTTTAAAACTAATATATGCAGCTGTAAACCAGGAATCAGTATGTAGTAATGGGTTCTCACCAACGAATTCGCTTAATCTGAATTTATCTACACCACCATTATGAATAAACCATAACAAATGGTTCTTACCTTTGAAGAAATATGGATGAACATGTTCTTCTCCATAAGGCTCCGTTAACCCCCCTAATCTGGAATGAATCATCAAGTATACTTCATCATAAACACTTACTTTCTCGACGAATCTATTTAGAATACTCTTAGAGTAAATAGAATCTATAGGACTCAGTGTTTTGAAACTCAATACTACCGGTTTACCCGTGGATTCAGAGTATGCTAAACAAACAAACCCCCATCCATCTCTATGACCTCTACCTTTTATGTAAACATCATTTACACTAGCTTTAACGAAATAATCAATAATTTTCTCAAGAAACTGGTTTTCATTGCGTGGTTTGGATAGGAGAACTAATAATCTACACATAACCATACACCCAATGTCGAATACCTATAATGCATCATGTTAGAACAAACATATTAATAACTAATTTTTCAAATAAGAATAGTAATCCAGAAATAACACGTATCTCGAATCAAGTATACAACATACATAGGTGTTTATTTTTGAATAAGAAAAGCAATACCGTATCTTTAAGAGTTGATGTTGCTAAAGGTAGGGATGTTAATAGAAAAATTGCTAGAATAAGTCCTGAAGCTATGGAGCAATTAAATGTTACTAGTGGTGATTACGTAGAAGTATCTAGCCAGAAGAATAGTATTATACTTCAAGTTCTAAGAGGTTATCCTGAAGATGCTGGTAAAGGCATTATTAGACTAGATGGTATTACGAGGAAGATTCTAGGAGTTAGTGTTGGTGATTTCGTAGAAGTATCTAGAGCTGAAGTTGAACCAGCTAAGAAAATTACGTTAGCAGTACTCCCTATGGAAACTATGCTGGGATTTCAATTCAATCCTCTTACACGCGGTTACTTAGATCCAGAATACGTTAAACAAGAACTTCTACATAAACCACTTAGTCGTGGAGAAACAGTTGCTGTGAACATAGGTATAGGTAATATAATTGAATTACTAGTGTATAATACGGAACCATCCGGTAGAGTATATGTTGATGAAAACACCATAATTGAGTTAATACCAGCAGATCATAAGATGATCGAGAGAATAGCTAGACTTAGAGAAATTGGTAGAGTTACTTGGGAAGACATAGGTGATCTTGAAGAAGTTAAAATGAAACTTAGGGAAATGATAGAATTACCTATTAAACATCCAGAAATATTCAGTCACCTCGGCATCGAGCCTCCTAAAGGTGTTCTATTATATGGCCCTCCAGGATGTGGTAAAACACTATTAGCTAGAGCTTTAGCTAACGAGATCGGTGCAACTTTCTTAACAATTAATGGACCCGAAATTATGAGTAAGTTTTATGGTGAATCCGAAGCTAGATTACGTGAGATTTTTAAAGAAGCTGAGAAGAACGCTCCAGCAGTAATATTTATCGACGAGATCGATAGTATAGCGCCCAAGAGAGAGGAAGTTGTTGGTGAAGTTGAGAAGAGAGTTGTATCGCAATTATTAACTTTAATGGATGGTTTAAGCAGTAGAGGTAGAGTAATCGTTATTGGAGCGACTAATAGGCCGGATGCTTTAGATCCCGCTCTCAGAAGACCCGGTAGATTCGATCGAGAAATATATATACCTCCACCGGACAGGAAAGCTAGACGTGAAATCCTAGCTGTACATACGAGAAACACACCGTTGAGTAGTGATGTCGATCTCGATAAATTAGCCGATATTACACATGGCTATACTGGAGCCGACCTAGCTGCTTTAGTTAAAGAAGCAGCTATGCATGCACTTAGAAGATTCATTAATGAGAAGAAGATCGATTTATCTAAACCAATACCGTCTAGTGAATTGAGAAACTTAGTAATAACTATGAATGATTTCTTAGAGGCTATGAAATCTATCCAACCATCTCTAATTAGAGAGATCTACGTAGAAGTTCCTGAAGCCAGGTGGAGCGATATTGGTGGTTTAGAAGATGTTAAACAGCTTTTAAGAGAATCTATAGAGTGGCCTATGAAGTACCCTGGTGTTTATGAGAAAATGGGTATTGAACCCCCTAAAGGATTCCTATTCTATGGACCTCCAGGTACCGGTAAGACTCTATTAGCTAAAGCTTTAGCCAATGAGAGCGGAGCTAATTTCATAGCTATACGCGGCCCCGAGATACTGAGTAAATGGGTTGGTGAATCCGAGAAAGCTATTAGACAAATTTTCCATAGAGCTAGACAAGTAGCTCCAGTAATTGTATTTTTCGACGAGATCGATAGTATAGCTCCAGCTAGGGGAGGGCGTTTCGATTCGGGTGTTACCGATAGAATCGTTAATCAGTTATTAACTGAACTGGATGGTTTAGAGCCTTTGAAGAGAGTAATCGTTATTGGAGCGACTAATAGGCCAGAACTACTAGATCCTGCTTTACTAAGACCCGGTAGATTCGACCGCTTAATTTACATACCTCCACCTGATCTGAAAGCTAGAAAGGAAATATTCAAAATACATACTAGAAGAATGCCTTTGAGCGACGATGTCGATTTCGACGAATTAGCTAGAAGAACGGAGCTGTATACGGGAGCAGACATAGCTGCTGTATGTCGTGAAGCGGCATTAATGGTTTTGAGAGAAGAATTTAAGCCAAGACCAGTAACAATGAGGCATTTCTTAGAAGCTTTAAAGAACGTACCGCCAAGTTTAACGCGCGAGTTAATTGAGTATTATGAGAAACTATCTAATGAATTGAAGAAAACAGTTCCTAGAAGAAGAGAAGAGTTTAGACCTATAGTATGAATTGTACTTCAAAAATCCTTTTTCAGAATATCGAATTTTATGAGTATTATCCTTTTAATTTCGAATAGTATATGTTGTTCTAACTATTGATCTGGAGATTCAAAATAGATTCTTTAATTCCGTATAATTAGAGTAATTAATGATAATACGAAGAAATTATGCTCGAATTTAAAATCGTGGTGAGGTATAACATATATGTCATCTTCGAAAAACAAAGATATTCCAAGAAGTTTCCGTGTATTTACACAACATGTTATTAAAAAAATTGATGATCTCATTAACTATAGATATAGGGCACTCGTAGTTATTTCATCTAAAGACCCTGTGAAGCTTGGAAAACTCGCATCCTATATTATCAATAGGTTTTCAACGGCTAGGTTTAGGAGAAGTAAGGTTAAGCTTAGAGGACTCTATATTTATCATGATGAATTTAGAGAAGCTAATCTACTTAGAGAAGTTTTCGAGAAATATGTGGAGAGTAGACGTATAGATATGGAGTTCGGCGTTTACGAAAAGAGCGAGAAATATCTTGGCACAACTTTTCAATTACTTGTTATGGATTTAACGAAAGACTTGAAACCAAATGATGTAGGTAGATTAATCGGGGTTGTTGAGGGAGGCGGATTAATCGCTTTACTAACTCCTCCTTGGACGGATTGGGATCGTTTCTTAACTATTTTTAAAACAGAATTATTAGTTCCACAAATGCCTGAACCTAGACATGTTTTCATAACTTGGTTCAAGAATAAACTAATGGAACACGAAGGGATCGGTATATACGATGCTGATGAAGAACGTATTCTTAAGAAGTACGAATTGAAGCGTAAACCATTAATTGAGAAAAAGGAAATAGTGATTCCTAGTGAAACGCTCTTTCCACGTAGAGTTTATGAATTTTCCTTAACAATGGATCAGGTTAATGTCGTTAAACTTATGGAAACACTGTTTGAAAAACCCCGTAAAGGTATGAAGAAAGTTATTGTTATTACAGCAGATAGGGGTAGAGGTAAATCGTGTGCAATAGGTATTGGTGTATCCGGTTTAATACATTTACTAAAGAAAGTTAAACCTAGACCTAGAGTATTAGTTACAGCTCCCGAACCCAGTAATGTTCAATCCTTCATGACGTTAGTTATGAAGGTTCTAGATGATCTGGGCTATAAATATGAAATTATTAAGAAGGAGGGCAGTATCGTTGAACTCCGAGGAGAGAAGTTTAGCGTAGAGTACTGGAAACCTATAGATATTCCTAGATTGAAAGGGGATATCATCGTTGTAGATGAAGCCTCAGGTATTCATGTACCTATGTTACACAAGATCTGGAAATCCCACAATAGATTAGTTTTCTCAACAACAATTCATGGATATGAAGGTGCTGGTAGAGGTTTTTCAGTTAGGTTTCTCCAGAAAATTAAGAGTGATGAGAAAACGGTGGTTTATGAATACGAAATGAGTGAACCTATCAGGTACTCTTATAACGACCCGATTGAGGAGTGGCAATTTAAAACACTATTATTGGATGCTGAACCAGCAGAACTTGATGATAAGGATTTGAAAGATATTGAAACTGGTAATTTAGTATATGTTAAGTATAAGCCGGAGGAGCTTTTCAGAAAAGAAAATGAAGATGAGTTGAGACAGCTTTTCGGAATATACGTTTTAGCACATTATAGGAATGAACCAGACGATCTCGGTATGTTGGCAGACGCGCCCCACCATTCTATTAGAGCCGTTAAAACATCTAGTGGTAGAGTTGTTTGTGCAATACAGATCGCTTTTGAAGGAGGAATAGGTGAAGATATGGTGTACGAATTGTTACGTGGAGGTAAAATCCCAGGTAATATTATACCTGATCGTTTCCTCAAACACCTAAGATACGTTGGTTTCGCTAAACTTAAAGGATGGAGAATTGTAAGGATCGCTACACACCCATCAGTACAGGGTAAGGGGATTGGTAGCTGGGCTCTCTCCAAACTATATGAAGAAGCTGTTGATGAGAAACTAGATTGGGTCGCTGCTGGTTTCGGCGTAAACGCTGAACTTCTGAGGTTCTGGTTGAAAAATGGTTTTATCCCCGTCCATATTAGTCCGGATAGGAATCAGGTTAGTGGTGAGTATACTTTACTGGTTATAAAACCCATTACTGAGGAATGTATGCGTTACGTGAATTTAGCTAATATAGAGTTCAGAATTAAACTATTAGAATCACTACATATAAATTATCGTGATTTAGAAGTCGATGTTGCTAAACAACTACTTGAAACCGGCGAACCACTTTTAAAAGAATTACCAAGAGATCTTTTCACACCAGTACAAATAGATCGGTTGTGGACCTATTGTAGTGGACCAATGACTTTCGAATCAGCATCAGATATAATGGGTAGAATCGCTAGAATCTACTGGTCTCTACCAATAGATAGAAAACCCAAATTGAACCCTGTAGAGGAGTATGTATTGATAGGTAAATCCATGGAGGGGATTAGTTGGGAGGAGCTTGAGGAAATCCTTAATATTCCCGTTAAAGATTTACATAAGATTATGAGAAGAATCGCATGCGTATTCTTCGAGTACCTAACAGGTAAGAAGATCGATGAACACACTCCCGGTGTTGAAAACACCGATTATAACTACACATTATGCTTATTCACTTAAGGAGAAAAACATTTAGTATAAAACTGTTTCCCGTTCCAGGTTTTTGGAGGTTTTCTCGGATTGCGTTATTATGGTCCCCCTGAGCCTCATCCCACGATATGCCATAGGTCTCGGAAACCCAAGCTCACTGCAATACCTATGTAGATTCAGAAGTTTATAAAACTCCACTTGACTTAAACACACAAAGAGCCCTAAACACGTAAAGAAACCTGCAAAACCCGAAGGAGAAACAAGAACTGAACTCTTTCATACATTACTAGATATTATCTCATCTAAAAATCCATAAATTACCTCCATTAATCTACGCATCTCGTTTTCACTATGAAGTAGAGATGGTAGAAAATGAGGCATTTTCTCGGTTAAGTATAGGACACCATTCACTCTACTATAGATGTTTAAAGCGTCCTCAATGCCTGAACACCATCTTCTCGCATATGCTTCTCTAGCACTCCTAGGTTTCTTATCCGTAAAGTGTAAACCCACCATGGTTCCAACACCTGTAGTCCAACATATGTTACCGTAATCGCTACATAGTTTATCGATTTCTCTCCGAAACCCGTTCCAAATTCGATTCGCTTTAACATATAGCTCTCTACGTTCACTGAGAAACCTTAATGTAGCGTAACCAGCCGATATAGTGACGACGTTGCCTACAAAAGTTCCGCCATGAAAGCTTCTTTTACCTGGATCCACGTGTTTAACATGGTCAATTAAATCCATAATATCTGACCTACCTCCAAAAGCGCCCGCGCCTGGAAATCCTCCACCAATAATTTTTCCTAAAATAACTAGATCTGCTTTAACACCATAATACTCCTGTGCACCTCCAAATGCAATTCTAAAACCTGTAAATACTTCATCAAAAACCAGGAGTGAACCATACCTATCACATAATTCTCTCAAACTTCTCAAATAATTAGGTTCAGCTTCAATACACCCTCCTGCACCCTGAACGGGTTCAACGATAACACATGCAACATCGTATTTCCTCAAAATATGTTCTAAAGCTTCCGCGTCGTTGAATGGAGCTACTAACGTATACTTGACCGCTTCTTGAGGTAAACCAGCCGATTCCACATTATTGAAAGGAGGGTGTACACCAACATGGACTGTATCGTAACCTCCATGCCACCCACCCTCCATTTTAACTACAAATCTACGACCGGTATATGCTCTAGCTAATCTAATAGCATACATTACAGCCTCTGTTCCACTATTAGTAAACCTAACCATTTCTAAACCAGGAACAGTTTTTGTTAAAAACTCGGCATATTCAACAATAAGAGGGTGTTCAAACCCAAGATGGGTTGACCCAAACTCTCTTATTTTATCGAAAACTTCTTCAATAATGAAACCCGGGTTATGACCGAGTATTTCGGAACCATGACCCATCCAGAAATCAATATAGGTATTTCCATCAACATCCACAAGCTCCAAACCACGAGCTTTCATTATGAAAATTGGATATGGTTTAGTAAATCTAATAGCATAAGATACTCCACCAGGCGATACTTTTCGATAACGTATCCATAATTCGAAACTACCACGTGTCCTCTCTCTAAACCTATCTTCATATACTTTCAAAACTCTAGCTACATTCCCCTCTCTAATACGAAAACCCACCGGTAAAATCCCTCACTAATAAAAATTCTGTTAAAGACCTTGCTAATGTGAAGAACTATAGATTGAGAAAACTCGTAAATAACCTATTCCTATTACCAAGATGATCATGAAAAATATTTTATAACCCTAATAATTGAAATTCAATAATTAGATG
>Ga0209394_1001066_pt1 | contig 17470 bp, 12 predicted proteins | sample JNZ201metaG_FD_184122 | JGI IMG/M metagenome (GOLD analysis project Ga0209394, IMG submission 184122) | Hot spring microbial communities from Jinze hot spring, China to study Microbial Dark Matter (Phase II) - JNZ 20120812A (SPAdes) (version 3) ... | reverse complement strand
TTAGAGGGGTGCCCGAGGGCTATCCCCCTGTTTCACTAATACCTGATTTTAAAGAGATAAATAAACTCCTTTTCAACGAATATTGGATAGTTATTTATCTCTTAGCCTTTGTTTTGAGTCTCCCCATGGTGGCGTTATATGTTTTTCTTAGGAGGGAAACATCTCATAGAGATAATTAATTTCTTTGCCCGAGAATATGTTTTCTTCCTTTTAGGGGCAGTGACTGTATTTTTGGGGGTATCGCTTTTTTTACTTAGGGGAAATCTTCTCATGGCCATATTAGCTCTTGAAAACTCTCATAATCAAGGATAATAAGAAGGTACTCTTTAAGGTCTATAAGGGGACAAATAAATTTCAGTCAAGGTGGTCATATACATAATATTCCAACTTTTTCTTTTTATAAAGTTCTTCAAAACAAAGGTAAATCTGGCAATCCACCTTTTTTGTAAAGACTATCAATCTCATTTTTCGCTATATCTGATTTTAATTGGTCTAAAGTTATCCATAAAGATTTCCATAAAAGGTATGGAAAGGGGGAATTTAGCTCCATTGGTCTCAAAATAAACTCTTGCCTCTGGTAGAATTAATACAAGGGAAAGGGGTAAGGACTCCTCTGGTGAGGTCTTACAAAATTCCCTTATCTTTTCAAGTTCTTCCTCTTTAGCCAGTTCTCCAGGAATATAGAGTTTAAAAAATCCATCTTTAAAAAACTTTAGATCTTCAAATTTAGCTATATCTTCTACAAGAAGAGTAACACTTTCCTCCTCTACCTCAACCTCTCCCTTCCACCAGAGAAGAAGAGAGTCTTTAAGTAGACTTAGGTGTTCCTGGTATAGATCAGAGAAGAGCAAGGCTTTAATTACGGCATGTTCATCCTCTAACTTTAAAATAGCTATTTTATTACCACTTTTGGTGGTTTTTAGTTTTATTTCTGAAACAAGGGCAGCTACTAATACCTTCTCCCCACTCTTTACTTCTTTTAGGTTTTCTAAATTGTAAGGAGTAAAGCTCTCAATAATAGGCCTATATCTTCTTACGGGATGATCAGAGAGGTAAAATCCCAAAGCCTCTCTTTCAAATTTTAATTTTTCCTCTAAGCTCCAGGGAGGGACATCATCTAATTTTAAGGAACTGGCTAAGTTTATCTTGAGTAGACTGGTCTGTCCAAAGAGAGAAGAACTTTTGGTTTCCTGAGAAAAATTTAGTATACGAGGTAGATTAGCAGCAAGCTTAGCCCTATTTGGTTCTAAACTATCAAAGACACCAGCCTTGATAAGGGTTTCAATAGTCTTCTTGTTGACCTTTTGGGTATCCACTTTTTGGCAAAAGTCAATGAAACTGTGATAGGGTCTTTTCCTAATTATTTCCTGAACAGCTTCTTCTCCCACATTTTTTATAGCCTGAAGACCAATCCTTATAGCCCCATTTTCTACAGAAAATCCCGCTGCACTATGGTTTATATCTGGGGGTAACACAGGGATGCCCATTTTTTCCGCTAAGGCTAGGTATTTACTTACTTCCTCACTTTTGTTAATTTCATAAGTCAATATAGAAGCAAGATAATAAAGGGGATAATGGGCCTTGAGATAGGCAGTTTGGTAAGAAATGAGGGCATAGGCTGCTGAATGACTTTTATTGAAACCATATTCGGCAAATTTTTCCATGAGTTCAAAGACCTTTTCTGCCACATCTTTGGGAATATTTCTATTTACTGATCTTTCCACAAAGTCATTTCTTAGCTGTTGCATGAGTTCTTTATCTTTTTTACCCATAGCGCGACGGAGCAAATCGGCTTCTCCTAAGGTATAGCCTGCAAAGGCCCTGGCAATCTCCATCACCTGTTCTTGATAAACAAGAACACCATAGGTTTCCTTTAAAATAGGTTCTAAAAGAGGATGTAGATATTCTGGTTTGCGCTTGCCATGTTTAGTTTCAATATATTGGTCAACTAAGCCACCTCCTAAAGGACCAGGCCTATACAGAGCAAGCACGGCGATAAGATCATTAAAGTCACTGGGTTTTAGCCTTCTCAAAAGATCCTTCATGCCCTCAGATTCCAACTGGAATACGCCATCTGTATCTCCAGCTTGAAGGAGTTTAAAAGTTTTAGGGTCATCTAAAGGAATATGGTTTATATCTATCTCCAGTCCCTCATATTCCTTAATAGCCTTCAAGGTTCTATCTATAATGGTTAGAGTCTTTAAACCTAAGAAATCAAATTTAATGAGACCGAGGGCTTCACAGGCCTTCATATCAAACTGCACGACTGCTTCACCCTCTTCGCCCTTCATTAGGGCCGCTATTTCATCTAATGGAAGAGGACTAATAATAACCCCAGCTGCATGTTGGCTGGCATGCCTGGGAAGCCCCTCAAGCTTGAGGGCAAGCTCAAAGAGCTCTTTGAGCTTGGGATTTATTTGAAGGAGCTCCTGAATTTCTGGCCTCTTCATCTCCTCGGCAAGGGAAACCTCTGGCCCAGGGGTAATCATCTTGGCAATAGGATCAATTTCCTTTGGTTTGAAGCCAAGGGCCCTTCCTACATCCCTTAAAACCTGTCTTGCCTTCATCTGCCCAAAGGTAGCGATCTTGGCGATATGCCTCTCTCCATAGGTCTTCGCCACATACTCAATAATCTTTTCCCTGCCCTCCATACAAAAATCCACATCTATATCTGGAAGGCTTGGCCTTTCCTTGTTCAAAAATCTCTCAAAAAGAAGCCCATATCTCAGGGGGTCAAGATTGGTAATTCCTAAGGCAAAACTGGTGAGAGCTCCAGCAGCAGAGCCCCTACCAGGCCCTACAGGAATTCCCTGCTTCTTCGCCCACTCACAAAAGTCTGAGACAATAAGGAAATAGCCCGCGTATCCCTTTTCTACTATGACCTCAAGCTCCATCTCTAAACGCTTCCAATACTCTTCCTCACTGGTATAAAGTTCTCCTTTAGCCTTTAGCTCTTTAAGTCTTTGGGCAAGCCCCTCCCTTGCCTTCCTTACAAAATATTCCTTCTCCTCTTCCCCATGGGGTAGACGAGCTCGGGGAAAAAGGGGTTCACCTAATTTGAGCTCTAAATTTACTTTGTCAAAAATCTCAAGGGTATTACTTAAAAGCTCTGAGGGAAGATCTTGAAAACGCTCAGCCATCTCAACAGGGCTTGCCAAATAAAGTTCCTTGGTCTCAAATTTGAAACGATCGGGATCGGTAATTTTATGTCCAGTCTGGATACAAAGTAAAACCTCATGGGCAAAAGCATCCTCTTTATCTAAATAGTGACAGTCTGCCGTGGCAACTGCCTTGATTTTGAGAGCCTCCGCTATCTCCAAAAGACCTGCGTTAACCTTCTCTTGGGAGGCCAAACCATTTTTTTGAATTTCTAAATAAAAATCCTCTCCAAAAAGGGTCTTATACCATTTAGCTGTCTCCAAGGCCTGGTTAAAATTTCCCTGTAAAACTAATTGGGGGATTTCTCCCTCGATACAAGCAGAAAGACAAATTAAGCCCTCAGCATGCTCCTTAAGAAGCTCTTTGTCAATACGGGGTCTATAATAGAAGCCCTCTAAATAGGCCTTACTTCCCAACTTCACCAAATTTCGATAACCTCTTTCATCCTTAGCTATGAGAATTAGATGGCTTCCTCCCGCCTCCCCCCTTTTTGTTGCCTTTTTTTGAAAACGAGAACCTTCAGCCACATAAAACTCGCAACCTAATAGGGGCTTTAACCCTGCATTCCTTAGCTTAGTATAAAAGTGAATAATTCCAAAGAGAGTTCCATGATCAGTGATGGCACAACCAGGCATTTTATACTCTATCAGACGCTTAACTAAATCATCAATGCGTATAGCTCCATCAAGGAGACTCCATTCTGTGTGCAAATGAAGATGAACAAAATCTGTCATAAAAAATCACCCCCTCCTGAAAAAACCTTTTATTTTTCTAATACTTCTAAGAGTTGTTGTATAGTAAAGGGCTTTATAAGTGCCCCATGTAAACCATAATTTTTATAATTTTGTAATATAGGCTTATCAAAATATCCTGAGATCAATATTCCCTTTACAGAGGGATCTAATTCTCTTATTTTTTGATAGGTTTCAAAACCATTTAGACGACCTGGCACTATCAAATCAAGAATAACATAATCAAAGCTTCTTTTCTCAAGTTTAGCCTTAGAAAAGATTTCTAAGGCAGCCTCACCATTTGGAGCTGTTTCTACTTCATAATTAAAATGTTCCAAAAGCTCCTTAAGGGTATCTCTTATGATATCGTCATCATCCATAAGTAATATCTTGGGCTTCCTTTCCTTGCGAAAATAATTGCGCCTGGAAGAAATCTCTCCTGGAAGAGCAGGGAATTCAAGGATGAAGGTAGTCCCTTCACCTTCCTTAGAGGTAAATTCAATTTTTCCTTGATGTGCCTTTACCACCTCCATAACAACATAGAGGCCAAGCCCTGAGCCCCCTGGTTTAGTGGTAAAAAAGGGTTCAAAAATTTTATCTTTATATTTTTCTGGAAGACCAACCCCTTCATCCCGTATGGAAAATCTTATATAAGGGGTATCCTCATGGTAAAGGGGTTTGATGCTAATAAAGATCCTTCCTCCGTTAGGCATAGCCTCTAAGGCGTTAAGCACGAGATTCATCCACATGATAGAGAAAAGTTCTTTGTCCACTTCAATTAAGGGCAAGGGTCTCTCTATCTCATAGTGTACTTCATAGTTTTTCTTTCCAGCTAAGGCAAGGGAGGTATAGTGCCTAATTAAATCTTCAAGATCTGCCCTTTCTTTTACGGGAGACTCCCCTCTAACTAAAGTTAAAAGTTCTCTACCAAGAAGCCTCAAGGCCATAAGGGAGTCCTGAAGAGAAGCAAAGAGGCCCTTTACCTCTGGACTGCTCTTGCGCATATTTATCTTGGTCTTCAATAGCTCTAACTGGTTCATCACTATTAAAAGATGGTTATTAAAGTCGTGGGCAAGGCCACCAGCTACATGCTTGAGGACATTTAATTTTTCTAAAAAGAGTTTTTGTTTTTCTAAGATCACCTTTTCCGTCATATCCCTTAAAAAGAAGAGAATACCCTCCACCTGGTTTCCCCTCTTAAGGGGGATCAGTTCCCCTTCATAGGTCTTTTCAAACTCGTTAATTTCAATAGTTTCTACGAAATTAATAGGACCTGTAAGATATTTTTTTTCCTCAAAATAGCTTTTAAAGTTTTTTAGACCATTGAGTATTGAACATTCTTCCCAAAGAGGTGGTTTAGAGGCAGAAGAATTTGTATAACAGATCTTCTCCCCTTTTTGGTTAGCCCAAACCACTCTTCCTTCAGGAGTAAGATAAAAGACCATAAAATCCGTATGCCTAAGCACGGTATCAAGAAAGGTCTTTTCTTCTTCAAGGGACTTTTTTGTTCTCCCAAGGAGTTTATTTTTTTGGAAAAGGATATAACTGAGTATGGCAAGAAGGGTTAAGAAAAATAAAAGAAAACCTATCACATAGGGCAAAAATCTTTCTTTAAAACGTTGGAAATAAACCTCTCTTAATTCTTTGTAAGGCCCTTTCATCAAATCAAAGAGAAGTTTTTCTATAGGAGTATAGTCAAGGGGTAGATAGAAAATACCCTCTATACTTTTAGCAAGGTCAGTATGGGGTTCGATCTCTAAAAGAACCTTGGCAAATTCTTTAATGATTTCCTGAGGTGTTCCCTCCAAGGCAAGGACAGGCCATTCTGGATAGAGGCTTGAGCTAACAAGAAGGGGAAAATCTTGGTAATATCTTTGATTGAGTATCTTGATATCCTCAGGAGAAAGTTGGCCTAATTGGATCATCCTCTCTAAGATGCCAGTCCTTACTGTGCCAACTGGGACTTCTCCCTTCAAGACAGCATACACTACCTTATCATGGGTGCCGTAAAATTTAGGCTTAATATCCTCTTCCTTAATGCCTACCCGATATAATTCATAAAGGGCTATTAAGTAACCTCCAAAGGATTCAGGATCTACCGCTCCCAATTTCATTCCCTTGAGCCCCTTAAGGTCTCTTATAGCACTATCTTTTCTGGTAAAGATTACTCCACCAAAATAAGGATAGTAGTTATCCTTTTCCCATTGACTAAGGCTAAGTATAATTTTGTAGTTTATTTGATCTCTCTTCCCCAGCTCTTTGATCAGAATGGCTTGATAGGGATTGGTGAGGATAAAATTAAGTTTTCCTTCCAAGGCTTGTTTTTTAAGTTCTTCAAAGGGTAGGAATCTAAACTCAATGGGGTAGGGTAATCTCTTTTCCAGATAGCTTTTTAACTTATAAAAGCGGTTTTTTTCAACCTCTTCCCCTCGCTTTGCCAAAATGCCAAAGGTTAAGGAATTAGGAGGCGATTTTATACCATATAGATTGGATTGAAGAAACACAAAGAAGAGAAAAAATAATAGAAGTAAAGAAATTAATTTAGCCACAGCCCTTCTTAAAATATTTTAGAGTTTTTTTTTAAATCAGTCAAGAAGAACCAGATTGTCCCTATGTATAACTTCTTTAATTGGTTTGGAACCCATAGTCAGAAATTTTTTTATATCCTCAGAGGAGAAATTGATAAGTCCTTTAGCCAGGGAAACTCTCTCTTCACTCAGACATTCCACACAGGCCCCCTTAGGAAAATCTCCTTCTACCTTAAGGATGCCACTAAAGAGAAGGCTTTTTCCCTCTTCAACTAAGGCCTTAATAGCTCCTGAGTCAATGTAAAGTTTTCCTTCTGGTTTTAGGTAATATTTGATCCAAAGTTTGCGCATGGAGAGTTTCCTCTCCTGTGGTAAAAAGATAGTGCCAATATCTTCTCCACTAAAGAATTTCTCTATGACCAGAGGGGATCGTCCAGGTAAGATAACCATGGGAATTCCAGAAGTAGTGACCATCTTGGCAGCCATTAGTTTAGAATACATGCCTCCCCGTCCTAACTTACCTGGTTTTTTTCCTGCCATGGCGATAATTTTTTCATCTACCCTTTCTACCAGGGAGAGACGCTTGGCCTGAGGACTTATTCTTGGGTCCTCCGTATAGAGACCATCTATGTCTGAAAGGATGAAAAGTGCCTCAGCAGGAAGGGCAACAGCAACTAAAGCTGAAAGTATATCGTTATCACTAAAGCGGATCTCTTCAGTAGCTACAGTGTCATTTTCGTTAATTATGGGGACAATCCCCCATTTCAAAAGGGTAAGCAAGGTCTTTCTGGTATTGAGATAGCGCTCTCTTTTAGAAAGGTCCTCTGAAGTAAGGAGAATTTGAGCCACCTTTAGATCATATTGGCTAAAGACTTCCTCATAGGCATGAATAAGATCTGCTTGACCACAGGCAGCTAAGGCCTGCTTTTCCGAAAGTGATAGAGGTTTTTTGTAATATCTGAGTTTGGCTCTACCACAGGCAATGGCACCAGAGGAAACAAGAATTATCTTGAAATTGGCCCTTTGAAGCCTCTGGACTTCATAGGCAATGTTAGAGAGGACCTGTAATTCTAAGCCTTCGTCATCCTTGGTAATTACCGCACTTCCTATCTTAATTACTAAGATTTTAGCCCTTTTAATCTGGTTGAGAATTTGTTCCCTGGAAAACATATGGGTTTACTTTTGGTTTTGATGCCTATTTTAATCCTTAACTTAGGGCCGTCAATCTTTCCTTGATGGAAAAAGATAACCCCTTGCATTTTGTTTTATTTAGCATAATATCAATTAAAATAACAAAAAACAAAAGGTGTAAGTAATATGGGAGTAGCCAAAAAGAGAAGCTTCAAAATAACCCCAGAATTGAGAAACGAAATCATTAAAATCATAGATGAGAGAATTAGAGAAGTCCATGTAACTAAAGATGATTTTCTCGAGCTAAAGAACATAGTAAAAGAATTAGCTGTTAATGTGCATACTCTAAGCCTAAAAGTAGAGGCTTTAGCAGAGGCTCAGAGGAGAACAGAAGAGAAGGTAGAGGCCTTAGCAGAGGCTCAGAGGAGAACAGAAGAAAGGTTAGAGGCCTTAGCAGAGGCTCAGAGGAGAACAGAAGAGAAGGTAGAAGCTCTAGCAGAGGCTCAGAGGAGAACAGAAGAGAAGGTAGAGGCCTTAGCAGAGGCTCAGAGGAGGACTGAAAAGGAGATACAAAATCTTAGTAAGGAGTTACAAAGGACCAGGCAAGATTTAGGTGGCCTTGCCAAGAGTATGAGTTATGCCTTTGAGAATGAAGCCTATAGATATCTACCTAAAGTCCTTTCAAAGAGATATGGAATTACTATTGAAGATAAGTTTGTGAGAGCAGAGATTGGGGGAAAGGAAATAAACTTTTTTGCTAAAGCAAAAAGTGATGGGAAAGAGGTATACATAGTGGGAGAGGCCAAATTAAGGCTTGATGAGACAAAAAAGAGAGATGATCCCATTAAAGAATTAGAAGAAAAGGTCACAGCAGTGAAGAGGGAGTTAGGTGAAGTGGAGATAATTAAACTTTTGGTAACTCACTATGCCACTAAGGGCTTTTTAGAAAGGGCTAAAAAACACAAAATCGTGGTAGTTCAGAGCTTTGAGTGGTAAAAGAAATATGAGTGATTCCTTCAAGTGCATCCATGTTAAGTTTTCTATTTGTCTCCAAAGATAACTTAGAATGGCCTTCTTTATTTAGGGAAAGCATAAAAAGATATGGAGTAAAGCTATGGCCACTTTCAAGTGGAAGAGAACCTCATGATGAGGAGAGGAAAGCCTTTGCGGGTATACTTGTTTTAGGGGGGGATGGAACCCTTCTCAAGGCTGTCCCTCTGGCCTATAAATGGGGCCTTCCCATTCTTGGCGTTAATATGGGGAAGTTTGGTTTTTTAACAGAGGTAACCCTCGAGGAGTTGCCTTTGGTCTTGGAGAAATGGTTAGAGGGAAAAATAACTTTTGAAGAAAGAAGCCTTCTCCAGGTTCAATATGGAGAAGAGAAAGAGGTAGTTTTGAATGAGGGAGCAATCCTTAAGGGACCTTTGGGAAGAATTATTACCTTAGAGATAAAAATAGAGGGGAGTGATTTTTTAAAGGTTTGTGGGGATGGGCTTATTGTAAGCACACCCACAGGCTCAACAGCTTATAACCTCAGTGCTGGAGGCCCAGTAGTTCATCCTCGCACTGAAGCCCTCCTCATCACTCCAATCTGTGCCTTCAGACCCCCTCTAAAATCCCTTATAATTCCAGATACATTTATTATCGAGGTCTCTTTAATAGAAGAGGAGGAGGAAGTGGTGCACCTACTCCTCGACGGTCGCAAAAATTGGAGACTTCACCAAGGAAAATCTATAATCTTTTCCAAGGCCCCAGAAAAACTTAAATTAATTCCTTCCCCTACCAAGAGTTATCTCCGTATTTTAAGAGAAAAGTTTAATTGGTAAGGACAGATTAGGCTTCTTCTGCCTCCTTTTTAAAAAATTTCTCGGTTAGCTCTTCCTTTTTTTCCTTAACAGCTTCTTTGGCCTTTTCTAAGGTCTCGGCTAAAGCGCCCTTTTTCTCTTCAAAGATTTCTTTAGCCTTATGGGTTATTTCTCCCACTTTTTCTTCAGCGGTCTGTTTAAAAGCGGAAACCTTTTCTTTTAGATGCTGAGTCTCTTCTTTAAGTTTTTCTGCCTTTTCTGTAGCCTCTTCCCTAATTTTTCTCCTAAGTTCAGCACCACTTGCAGGGGCATAGAGTAGAGCAAATACTGCTCCTACAGCAGCACCCGCTAAGAAGGCAAGAATTAGAGCCCCTTTGTTTTCGGACATAACGATCACCTCCATTTAGATTTTTATTAATCTTCTAATACCCTTAAAGACCTCAGTAACACCCGTGGTTATGGCGCTAATTTCTACATAGGTCTTTTTAAGAGTATTATTTAGATTATCCAGAAAAAGCTTACTTACCTCTACCGTCTCTGAAAGGCTCTTAAGAAGAGGATCTAAATTTTGGGAAATTTGAAGGGTTTTCTCTTTAACCTCAGAAGAGATTTCCTTTACATCCCTTAAAACTTCTCGAGAATCTTCCAGCACAAAGTGCAGATCATCCTTTACCACCTCAACTTGCCCCTTTAAAAAGGCCTCAAAGTCCTTCACAGAATTTCCCAATTCTTCAACTACCCGAGGGACTATCTTTAATTCCCCTAAAAGATGATTGAGATTTTCTAAGGTCCTTTGGGATAGGTCTAAATTGTCATTTAGTTTTTCCGAAGAACTCTTTAAATTCATGATGAGTGCTGGTAGAAGCTCTAAATTACGATTTAGGTTTTTCACAAGCTTTGCTATTTTTATGGCCATGACCAAGAGTATGAGGACGGCAAGCCCTGCCAGAACAAGAAACACATAAGCTAAGTAATCCATAACCCTCCCCTTAGGAAAATTGTTGTATTCTAATTATAAAACCTCTGCGCTACTTTGACAAGAAAAATTTTTAATACCATTTAATGTATTCAGGAAAAGCCCGCCTTAGTATTCCCGAACGGGGTATAAGACGAACCCCTACCTTTCTTAGACCATGACCATAGAGATGATATCTCAGCTCATAAATAGCCCTATCCCCCTCTACCTTAATAAGTTCCATAGGCATAAAGGCTATTTCCTTTCTCTCCTGTTCCCCCTCCATACCTGTTTCTCTAATACATACAACTTCTACATTTATATAGTTAGGATTAATATTACTCAAGGCTACCTCAACGGAGATGTTAATCTCCGTTTCCTCCCAAACCTCTTCACTCTTTATATTTGTAGTAAAATTTAATATCTTAATATTTTTCCAGTTTTCCTCCAAGACCTTTTTCTCCTTAACCAATTCCTTTATAAGTTGAAAGTGGTTTTCCTGAAGGAGCTTTGCCTGATTTATAGCTGGCAAATAGAATTTTTGTTCATATTCTAAGAGAACCCGATTGATGCTGAAAAACTTACAGGCAGTATAGAGGGCCCTTTTCATACGGGCAACCCATTCTCGGGGTATCCCCTCTTCATCTCTGGAATAAAATAAGTCTCTAATCTCTTTTTCAAGAAGAGTATAAAGCTGGTTTGCTTCGTAAAAGTTAAAGGGGGGAAGCCCTTCTTTAGGATATATGGCCCAGCCATTCATTCCGTCATAACCCTCTGCCCACCACCCGTCAAGAACACTTAAGTTTAAAACCCCATTTAAAGAGGCCTTCATGCCTGAAGTACCACTGGCCTCCATGGGGCGGTAGGGTACATTTAACCATACATCTGATCCCCAGATAATATATCTTGCCAGATGAAGATCATAGTTCTCTAAAAAAATAAATTTATCTTCCACTCCATATTTTTCTCGGAATTCTAAAAGCTCCTGGATCATCTTCTTACCTTCCGTATCCTTAGGATGAGCCTTCCCAGCAAAGACAAAAAGTATAGGTCTGTCTTGGTCCTGTAATAATCTCAACAATCTCTCTTTGTCAAAAAGAATTAGATTGTTTCTCTTGTAGCCTGTAACTCTACGAGCACAACCAACAATCAGATAAAACCGTTTCAATGGTAAGCTCCACTTACGTTGCCCTCTTGGTAAATCCGATTTAAGATACTCTTCTTCTAAATACTTGTTTAAAAGATTTATCAACCTTTGCTTATTCTTTTTATGGGCCTCCCAGATCTCTTCATCGGGAATATTTAGAATTTCCTCCCAGGCACTGTCTTGCGGGCTTAAGAATCTGAAATCAGGATCTACATAATCACTCAAAAGTTTATTAAAAGGCTCACTTAGCCAACGCCAGTGCACACCATTGGTAACATAGTCAATAGGCACCTCCTCAAGGAGCCACTCAGGAAAGAGCGGATGCCACATCCTTTTAGTAGTATCCTGATGGAGCTTAGAAACGGCATTCACATACTTTGCCTTTCTTATAGCTAAGGCAGGAAGCCAAAAAATGGTTTTATCCCCTAAGATACAACCACACTTAAGGAGATCTTCCATGGTAAGTCCCAAGGAATTTAATTCAGGAGCAAGATACTTCTCTACCAGTCTTGAATCAAAGTGTTCATTGCCAGCAATTAAAGGGGTGTGGGTAGTAAAAATTGTGGTTTCCTGGATATAAAGTTTAGCCTCTTCATAGGAAAGGCCCTTTTCTAACATCAACTCTTTTAGCCTTGAGATAATCACAAAGGCAGAATGCCCCTCATTTAGGTGATAAAGTGTGGGCTCAAGGCCTATACTCCTTAGCGCTAAGTAACCACCCATTCCCAGTAAAATCTCCTGTTTAAGCCTTTTTTCAGGGTCTGCTGGATATAGATAATCGAGAAGGGATCGTGTCTCAGGTAGATTCTCGGGAAGATCTGTATCTAAGAAAAGACAAAGCCTTTTGCCTACCTCTACTTTCCAGATTTTCGCCTTAACCGTCTCCTCAAGAAGCTTTAGTTCAATTATAATAGGGTTACCATTTGAGTCCTTCACTTCCCTTAAGATATTTAGAAATTTATCAAACTTTTCTGCCTCCTCCTTCTGGACCTTCCCCTGTTCAATTATTTGTCTAAAATAGCCCTTGTTATAGAGAAGAGAAACCCCTACCAAAGGGATATCAAGGTCAGAAGCCCCCATAAGGATATCCCCTGCCAATACCCCTAAGCCTCCTGCATAAATAGGTAAGGCCTCATGTAGAGCAAACTCCGTACAAAAATAGGCAATAATTTCTTCTTTTTCTCTCTCAATATGAGGATTCCCTCTTTTAAGGTAATTTTCAAAGCGCTCCCAAATCTCCTGAAGGTCCTCTAAAAATCTCTTGTCCTGGGCTAAGGCATTTATCTTCTCCTTAGGTAAAAGATGAATAAATTTTATAGGATTATGTTTGACCCTCCGAAAGAGCTCAGCATCCATCTTGTAGAATAGAGAAAGGGCTTCAAAGTCCCAGGTAAACCAGAGATTGTAAGAAATGGTAACAAGCTTCTCTAAGCTCTCAGGAAATTTGGGATAGACAAAAAATTTTTTAAATTCCATATCCCTTAGCCCTCCATTTTTTCTTCAAGGTCAGCAAGAATATTCATAAAATACTTATAGGCATTTTCAGGTAAATCATAGGGGGAAAAATATTTGTGCACATCTCCATCTTGAAAATACTTAATGCACATGTAGTAAAAATGATCGGAAGTAGTGAGTTTCTTTAGAATTGATATGAATTCTCTTTTGTTTTCTGCCTTAGCCTTGCGTAAAAATTCGTAGACAGTCTTCATGGCATTCCATTGTAAGGGATTAGAAAGCCAGGCAGAAAGGTCTCTTTCTGTATCTGCCCAGGAGGTTGGATCAGGAACAGATAAACCCTTGGGTGAAAAATTTAAGGTCCGATAGGCTTCAGAAGGGAAGATAAATTGAATATGGGGTTCCCTTAAAAGTAACTCAATAACCCTCCTCATAAATTCAAAGATACCAGTTTCTCTCCACTGATGCTCCCCAAAGGTCTCATAATCCATAAAGAGCCCTAAATAGAGATTTTTACCTTCCCTTTCACTTAAACCCAAATCTTTAATCCACTGCACATACTTTTCTGCAGTAAGAGGATACTCTGACCAGCCTCTATCGCTAAAGCGAAAGGCAATATCGTCAGAGAGTTTATAGTGTTTAAGTAAAAGGAGATGGGCATGATTATAGGAGAGTCGAGGATAAAGAGGTGATTCTCCCATCAAAATGCGATCTGCACCCTCTATCAGAATGGTCTTTATTTGGGGGAAGTTGAGAAGGACATCAGACAACTTATCAAAATAGATAAGCTCTGTATTCCTGAATACGGAAGGCACATAGCCAAAATCCTTCTCTATAACCTCTAAATGTTCAGAGACCTGCTCAATAAATTCCTCTAAATCAAATATACTGGCAAGGGAGTGATAGTAAGTCTCAGCAATGAGTTCTACTCCACCAGTTTTAACCAATTCCTGAAAGGATTCAAAAACTTGAGGACGATAACTTTTAGCCTGTTCTAAAAAAGTTCCCGTAATACTATAGGAAACTTTGAAGCGCCCCTCTGAGGCTAAAATAAGCTCCCTAAATAAGGTATTGGCAGGGAGATAGCACCTCTCAGAGACCTTGTCAAAAATAAACCTATTTAATTCCTCGTCAAAATAAGGCTTTGTTGATCCTATGTCAAAGAAAGAATAGCGAGAGACCCTGAAAGGCTGATGGACCTGGAAATAAAAGATTATGTAAATCATTTTGAGTGAAGCAATTCCTGATAGACTTTTTTTACCTCTTGGGCTGGGATCTTCCAGTTAAATTTTTTAACCTCTTCTCTTGCTTTTTCCTGAAGCTCTCTTAATTTCTCTGGGTTAGAGATAAGCTCTAAGATATGGGAAACCATTTTTTCCACATCCCAAAAGTCCACCTTATAGGCATTTTCAATGACCTCAGAGGCCCCAGATTGCTTAGAAATAATAAGGGCACAGCCAAAGTGCATTGCCTCTAAGGCTACAATACCAAAAGGTTCAGACACAGAGGGCATAACCACAATATCACTAATGCTTAAAGCCTCTTCTACTTCCTCACGGGTGAGAAAGCCTGTAAACATGATATGAGTGCCAATACCAAGCGAGCTTGCCTCAAGCATAAGTTCTCTCTCCAGTTCCCCTGCCCCTGCAATAACAAAGCGTGCCTTAACCCCACTTTCCAAAACCTTTTTAGCTATCTCCAAAAAGATCCTTGGACCCTTTTGGGGGGTTAGTCTTCCCAAAAATAAAATCACAGGCTCCCTAAATTTTCTAAATTTCCTTGGGGACTTTGTTCTGGCTATAAAGGCATTGTGGATTACCCTTATTTTCTCTTCAGGAACCTTGTAATGTTCCATAGCAATGCCTTTGGTGTAATGAGAAACAGCAATGACTTTATCGGCATAATTAAGCCCTAAATACTCTATTTCGTGAATCACAGGGTGTCCAAAGCCGAGAGCTCGATCAAATTCTGTAGCATGAAGATGGGCCACTAAAGGTTTTTTAAAGACCTTCTTTAATAGTAGCCCTGCAGGATAGGTCAACCAATCGTGGGCATGGATTAGCTCAAAATCTATCTTTTGAGAAAGCTTAAGCACATTGTTGGTATAAAGTCTCACCTTATGGAGAAGATTATCCCCCTGGGCAAGAATAAGATTTAACCTTTCAATAACCTCGTCGGGAACCTCAGGGAGAGGCGGGTTAACCTCCAGAGGCTTTGCCTGGATAAGAAATTCTTTTAAGGAGGAATAGGCAGATTCTTCAGGTAAAGAATAGATAAAGGGGAAAAATCTTAAAGGAGTAGGACTTAAGGGCTCCCCATTTTGGCTCTTAGCTACAGGATAATCAGCCTCTTCAGGCTTACTAATCTCAAAGAACACCTCTTCCTTGGTGGGAAGGATCATCTTTACCGTTACCCCCAAATTTGCTAAGGCCTTAAAGAGCCCATAGCAGGCCATTCCTAAGCCACCTACGATAAATGGAGGATATTCCCATGTCAACATTAATACCGTCATACCCTCTCTCCTCGCCTAATTTTTTCCAATTCCTTTTCCATAAGAAAGATAGCTGCAACAGACCAAAATTGGGCTGGAGCTCCCTTGGGATAATAGGGATTATCTCCATCATAGAGCTCTGGAAGGCTACCTACCTTACCAGAAAGAAGGAGATTCCTGAAGGGAAAGAGAAGCTTCTGGAGCTCCTGAATATATTCTTCAGGCGTCAAAAGTTTAGCCAACATCTGACTATAGGGATAGAGAAGCCACACCCACACTGTGCCATGGTGATAGGCTAAATCCCTCTGATACTGATTTCCAAAATACTTTCTCTTAAAGGCAGGATGCTTAGGAGAGAGTGATCTTAATCCAAAGGAGGTCAATAACTCTTCTCTAACTATCTTATCTGCCAGGGCTAAAACCTCTTTGCTTGCTGGAGTAAAGGGGAGGCCAAGGGCTATTACAAAGTTGGGTCTTGTCTCAAAAACGGGATTTCCTTGATAAAGACGATCAGCAATAGCCCCTTCACCAAAATATCTTGAAAAGGTCTCTCTTTGTCTTTGAACTAATTCTTGCAGTTTAAATTTTTTAATAAAATTTTCCCTTAAGTGCGAAAGGGCAAGGAGGAGCACATTGTGCCAGAGGGCTGAGATTTCAATGGGTTTTCCATAGCGCGGAGTTAGTGGTTTCTTATCAATGACCACATCCATCCAGGTCAGGGCTAAAGGGACACTATCTGGTATCTCAAGAAAGCCATCCTTCTTATCCACATAAAAAGGGAGGTCTCCTTCCTCAAAAAAGGCCTCAATTATACTTTCTATAGCTGAAAGTAATTTCCCTTTAATAGGGGAACTTATCTCTCCCTCAAAAAATTGAATAAAATCAAAGATGCGAAGGACAAACCAAAGGGTCCCATCCAAAGAATTGTAATTTGTTTCCTCAGGCGTGCCTATCACATTAGGGATTAGGCCCTTTTTCATTCTCCCAAGGTAGGCTTCAAAGATCTTTAAGGCCCTTTCTTTCCCCTCTTTTAGATAAAAGAGGGCAGGAAGCCCGATAAAGGTATCCCTTCCCCAACAATAAAACCAGGGATAGCCTGCTATAATGTCCCTTTCCAAAAGGAAGTCCTCAACCATTTCCTCGAGGATAGCTAAAAGATTCTCCTCTGCAAAGGCATGAGCCCCAAAATTAAGTAGGGGATAGGGCCTATATCTCTCCTCAATATCTTTTACTACAGACCAAGGGTCAAACAGGGCCTGGTCACTAAAAAGGAGATGTAGAGTTTTCTTAGGAGGAAGCTCAACTTCTATATAAAAGGGAGAAAAGAGGTCCTCAAAGGCAGGATAACCCCTTAAATCCTCTAAAGGATAGTAGACACCGTAATAGAAAAGAACCTCATCTTTGAGCTTGCCCATATTAGTATAGAGAAAGAGGGCAAGGTCCTCCTTAGCAAGAAAGGCACTTTGAGAGTTAATCTCAAGAGCATATCCCTGCCAAGAAGAGGCTGAGCTTACCTCGTGATGATTCCTAAAGGTAAATTTGGGACGCAAAATAAGTTTATAGGGATAGGAACTCACATTATGATAACTTATTAATAATACATTTCTATCCCTGTGAAACCTAAGGGTCTTTTCTAAAAAGGGTTCTCCTTTGTAGGGACATTGAAAGAGAAAACGAGGAAAAGGTCTAAAAAAATAATCTTTTATCAGTTTATAACCCTCTGGATAGAGGGTATCCCTGTAGAAATTAGTATCAAGAAGAAAGTTTAGGCCAGAAGGGAAAATAACCCTTTCCTCTAAGGAAGAGAGGAGGTGATATCTCTTTCCTTCCTCTTTCCCAGCAATAAGGAGGCCATGATATTTTCTTAAGTTTGCTAAAAAGGCTGTTCCTAAGGCATAACCACCTTTCCTATTAGAAAGAAGCCATTCATAGGGGGTAAACCTGGCATAGAGTTCACTTAACATTAGTTTTATTATATGAGTTAAAGTTTAAAAATTCAAGGGTATATTATAAGAAATAATAGTTAAAATAAGTTTAAAGAAAATTAAAGGCTATTACACATTGAAAC
>Ga0209394_1001065_pt1 | contig 17481 bp, 20 predicted proteins | sample JNZ201metaG_FD_184122 | JGI IMG/M metagenome (GOLD analysis project Ga0209394, IMG submission 184122) | Hot spring microbial communities from Jinze hot spring, China to study Microbial Dark Matter (Phase II) - JNZ 20120812A (SPAdes) (version 3) ... | reverse complement strand
CTCCGTATTTGAGACGAAGGTAAGCTTCATAGTTTTTCTAAGAGAGACGTCGCCCATAGGAAGGCTTTGGAGGATTTCGGAGCATTCTTCCATAAAGGATGTGGTGGGATTAAGCTAATAGTTTAAATACGTCTATTCTGAAGCTGCTAATTGAGGTTTTAACATGTTCATGTTGAATCGGTCATGGTGTTTACATATGTATGACGTATGTGTGGCGAAGTCTGCGATTTGTCATACAAAAGTCACACATATGTATTCACGTAAACCATATTAATAGGCTGAAGTAATGTTATAATCGGTGTAGTAGGGAGGTGAGGAAGAATGTACGAGGTAAGTAGGAAGGAGGCGTTCGCAGCAGTAGTACTAATAGCAATAGCCTTAACGGCGATGGCTTGGGCAGCCATGAGCGTTGGAACTAATACAATATCCGGCTACAACCCAACTGTAACGGTTAACAATGTTCCAAACATTAGTAGCGTTTCCAAGAACAGTAAAGGCACGGCCACTAAGAGCGAAGCGATAACGATTACCCCCAGTGGTTTTACTGGGACTCTTGAGATTAAAGTAGCTTTAATCGATGTAACTGGTCTCTACGAAAGTATGGATCAATTCACAGTGGTCATCTGGAACGCTACAAGTAGTGGTGCTACTCCAAGCAAAATTCTTGCTGTTTTAACGCTTGAAGAGCCTGTGGCCACGTTCAGATACGTTATTGGTTCAAATGTACTTAATCTTAATATGACTGTCAGCTGGAAGGCCGGTAGTAAGGTGGCAAGCACAATAAAGTATGGTGTTGCAGCTGAGGTTGTCGCAGCCTATCCGTAGCTGGACTATGTGAACGCCTTCTATAAATCCCCTCCTTTTTACGTAAGGTGGTGTTTATGCGTTCCAGGTGGTTTTTCGGCTTGCTTTGCGTTTCATCAGCTGTTGGAATCATCCTATTCTGGGCTGTATTCATGAGGCTACTGCCTGAGAGGCTTAGGCCTGAGGCTTCAGCAAGCCTGCCTGTTGCAAGCGGTATCGTAGGTTTAGCATGTTGCGCTCTACTGGGCTTAGGCATCATCATACTACTGCCCTCTTTAAAGGTTAAACGTAGGAGCTTAAGCGAGGGCATAGTCCTCCTCAGAGACGGCGGTAGGGTTAAAGGCTTTAAACTCGGCGTTGCAGAGAGTATTCCCAGGGCTAACGTTGAAAAGCCTGTTAAGAGGAGGGCTTCAAGGACTGAACGCTCTACAGGACTCACAACGTATTTAAAATACGCCATAATAGTAGCCGTCTTTCTAGAGGCCTATCTTCTGACGGCTTACGCGTTTAAAACCCTCACACCTATAGCGGTTGTATGCTCAAACAGTATGAGGCCTACGCTCAACGTTGGCGATTTAATCCTAGTAGAAGGCGTAGATGCGTATAGTGTACGTGAAGGCGACGTCATAGTCTTCAACACCCCCCAGCCATACGCTAAAACCACGCCCTCACCCGTAGTCCACAGAGTAGTCGAAGTAGTCTTGGAAAACGGCGTAGTCTACTTTAAGACTAAAGGCGATGCTAACGGCTCTGAAGACCCCTGGCTCCTACCGGCTGAAAACGTTATAGGTAGGCTTCTCTACAGAATTCCATACTTAGGCTACCCAGCATACGTCTTAAAAACGAACCCATACATATTCGCGATTGTAATAGTGCTATTTGCAGTTTGGCTCCTATACTCAGTGGTTAAGGGAAGGGGGGGTTAAATGTCCGAGAGAAGCCTACTCAGAAGATGCCTATTCGTAAAGAGCAGAGAATGCCTCGTAGACGCAGATGAAATACCATTGGAAGTATGCCGACTCTGCATAGAGGCTTGGAAAATACAGGCGAGCACGATCATGGTTAGGAGGGAAGTCGTAAAGACTCTAGAGGCCGTAGGCGTTCCCACAGCACTCCTAGAGCTAGACCACATGTTTGAAAACGGTGAAATAGAGCTAGACGATTACATTGAAAAGAGGGAGAAAATCTTAGAATCCCTCAAACGGCAGACGTATTCTAAACTGGAGGAGCCGCTTTAAACGCTCAAACTGGGCTTAGCCTAATTTTTCAAGCTGTGCCTCCAAATGCATCATCTTCAAAGCCCCTCTATCCTTCAACTCCTTCATAATGATCACCCTCACCCACTCTGAAGCCGTAAAGCCCTCCATGTGTGCAACGCTCTCTATAAGCTCTTTAACGTACGGGGTCACCCTTACGGACAATGTAGCACTTTTAATGGGATTATTCTTCTTAGGCATATCCACATAGCTTGTAGAACTATCTAACTTAAAAACTTATGCATCTCAAGCGTTGAAAACAACCAGTTAATCCAACTGGAATTTAACGTATGGTTTAAGCTTAATCGCATCCATCACATACCAATGTTTAGACTACCGCTTCAATCTCCACATATTCGTCAACATTCACATCGAATACTTTTATACAACCGCTGTATATTCTCTATTCTTTGAATCCATCGTGTGGTGGTTTGATTTGGGGGATTTACCTAAAATCTACGTAACCTCAGGTTCTTTCGGAACCCTGAACCCAGACGTTTTCAATCGTTTAAACCGTATAGCTGAGGTCGTTGTTAAACGTGGTAGGCACTCTGATGAAGAACTACGGAAGATTTTAGCAGAATACGACGGTATAGTCTTAGGGACGGATAAAATTACGAGGGAGGTTTTAACAGGTGACGTTAGGGTTCGTATAATAGCTAGGCACGGTGTCGGAGTAGACAATATAGATTTACAGGCTGCTACGGAGAAGCGTATAGTCGTCACGTATACTCCAAGTGCAAATGCCGAGAGCGTAGCAGAACATACGATTGGGCTTATGCTCGCACTCAGCAGACGCATAGTAGAGGCACATATGCTTATGAAGTCTGGAGGATGGTCGAGGTTTGAACTCATCGGTTTCGACCTTAAAGATAGAACTTTAGGGATCATAGGGTTAGGAAGTATAGGGAGTAGAGTAGCTGAAATAGCTAAGACTTTTGGAATGCGTATATTGGCATATGATCCGTTTGTAGATAGAAGTAAAGCCGATAGACTCGGTGTAGAACTTACGAGCTTAGAAGCGGTTTTAAAAGAGTCTGATTTTGTTTCTATTCATGCTTCTTTGACTTCTGAGACTAGGGGTTTGATTGGTGAGCGTGAGCTTAGGCTTATGAAGCCTACTGCCTTCCTCGTGAATACTGCTAGAGGTGCTATTGTAGATGAGAATGCCTTGGTGAAGGCTTTAAGGGAGAATTGGATTGCAGGTGCAGCATTAGACGTATACTCTGAGGAGCCACTACCGAGGGAACACCCACTAAGAAAAATGGAAAACACAATACTAACACCACACATAGCTTCATACACATATGAGGCTATCAGGAAGACGGATGAAATGGTTTTAGAAGCTCTAGAGACGTTTTTCAGTGGTGGAAAACCGAAGTGGATAGCTAACCCTGAAGTTTGGCACCTTATAGAACTTGAAAAGACTAAATATTGAAGCGTGAAGTAATGAGATATTTTAAAAGAAACGTTTAAATTTTTGAAGTCTATTAAAGTCCCGTATGTTTAAGACTAAAGACCTAAATGAAGTACGGCGAAGCTTAGACGTTAAAATCGTAGATTCAACCCTTCGTGAAGGTGAACAGGCCCCTGGTGTAGCCTTCACGGTTGAAGAGGCGTTAAAAATAGCTGAATACGACTTAGATGTTGGAATAGACCTGATAGAGGTTTTCACACCATACTCAGAATACGAATATAGACTTCTAAACGCTCTCAGAAGGGAAGCCTTTTCATCCAATCTGATCGTATGGTCTAGACTTAGAAGTGAAGATTTTGAACTCGCTTTGAAAACAGAAGCCAGCTGGATCGCCGTATCTTTTGGAATCTCCGACATCCATTTAAAGTATAAATTCGGCGGTTTAAAGAGAGAGGAGGCTTTAATGAAGGTTCTTGAAGCCACAGACCATCTACACAGCCAGGGTTTTAAAGTCTCAATACACTTAGAGGATTCTACTAGAGCCGATTTAAACTACATGATTGAATTCCTGAAGAATGTAAACGCAGATAAATTCAGAGACTGCGATACTTTAAGCCTGCTTCTACCACCTTTAGCATATGAGAGGATGCGTTTCCTCGTAGAGGCTACGAATAAGCCCATTGAAACACACTACCATAACGATCTAGGTATGGCAGTCGGCAATACGATAGCTGCCGTTTTAGCTGGAGCCGATTGGATATCGGCCACTTGGAATGGACTTGGAGAGAGAGCTGGCAATGCTCCTATGGAGGAGGTACTTTTAACTTTGAAGACCCGTTTAAACGTAGAGAAGTTCAAGGTCGAACGTTTAAGAGCGATATGTAGATTCGTGGCTGAAGCCTCTGGAACCCTCATAAGCCGTAATAAGCCTGTAGCGGGTTCAGAAATATTCACAGTTGAATCCGGTATACATCAAGATGGTCTACTTAAAGATAGACAAGTCTACGAGCCGTATCCTCCTGAGCTCTTAGGCGAATCTTGGAACATTGTTGTTGGAGATAGCTCAGGTAGGTCTGGGCTTATTCATGTCCTAAATCATGCAATGGGATACAGTATACCTGAAGACCCAGATAGACTAACTGAAATCTTGATGTACGCTAGGAGCATGGCCAGAGAGAGAAAACGATATCTTTCACGAGAAGACCTTGAAGAACTTGCACGGAAATTCTCTCTTAAAAAGAGAGTTTTAAATTGTTGTTAGTCGACGGTTGAAGATTTATCTTTTTGAACAGAATGGGTAAACCAGCGTATATATATTATGTAGAGAATATTTAAAATCTAACTTCTAAACAAGTAACTATGGTTCTCTTACGGCAAACATATATATCCCATCTAATACTATGTTATTCTGAGGCTGAAAATATGCCATCTGCATGTATCCTCATAAGAGCATCGGCTGGCCGGTATAAAGAAGTATTCGAAGCCGTTAGAAGCCTTAAAGGTATTTCTAAGGTCTTTCCAGTTTTAGGTAGATTTGACGTAGTTGTAGACGTTAAAGCTGAAAGCTATAGTGATTTAGCCTCCTTAGTTAGACGTATTGGGCGTATTGGAGGCGTTGCTTTTACAGAAACCCTCGTTGAAATGGAGGTGGTTTAGACTTGGTGAATGCTTGTATACTGATAAAAGTCGTACCTGTAAGGTTGAATAGAGTCATTGAAGAGTTGAAGAAGGTACGAGGCGTTGCTAAAGTTTATCCAACATACGGTAGGTTTGACGTAGTCTGCTTCGTAGAAGGTTCAACGAACGAAGACATAGCTGAAATATCCGCTGTGATAAATAGGCTTGAAGGAGTTAGAAGTACTGAAACCCTCATAGAGGCATAAAGCTTAAAAAGCTTTCCAACGTAGACTTATATCGCATGGCAAGCTACTACTTTCCATACGTTAAAGGAAGCATGGAAAACGTAGACTTAGACAGAGACGGAGTTAAAGAAACCTTAACGTTGAAGTTTCAGAATAGAGTAGGCTCAGGATCAGCATCAGTAGATATAGAGGTATACGTAGACGGTATAAACTACACAGATAAAGCCTTCATAAAAATAGCAGATGAAGCCGCCCGACCTGTAAAACCAGGCATGTACGTAACATCATACTATGGAGATGAAGTACAAATAATGGTAAACCACGGCGGCAAAATAGAACCGGGCAAACACAAGGTAGAGCTAAAGCTTAGAGTAGACTGGGAAACATACGAAACAACAATAGAAGACGAGGCAAAATAACCACCCCTCAATTTTTTCAATATAAAAAGCGAAAACTTTATCCTAGAAAATTCTATAACAGCTCTCTCAGAGCTCCGGTCGTATAGTCTGGTCAAGTATTCCGGCCTTTCGAGCCGGAGGTCGCGGGTTCAAATCCCGCCCGGAGCACTCTAAAACCCGGAAATAAGCTAAAAACGGCTTATTTCAGAGGTTAAGGCTTTCCTTGAGGCTCAGTACGTGCCTGAAGCGGGCTTACTGAGGGCTAGCACAACAGGTGGTGATGCTGAAAGGATTTACATAGCTTCAGATAACTTGCTAGCCTCTAAGTGTTTAGAGGTTTTAGCCTCCCCAATAGCCTACAACGTTTCTAGGACTTTAGAGCTTTACTACAACTGCGGTTACAGCGGTCAACATGAGATTTTGCTAGGTGTTAAAGCCAGCCATATTGGCGGTGTAACGTCTTTCCTAACGTTGGGAGACGCGTACTCTAAAAAGTTCAATATGACCTTCACAATCTACTATGAGGTTCACTACGGCTCATAGTAGAGAAAAGGGGATGTGAGTATGTATATGGGGCGTTAGAACGCAGACGCTAGAGCCACAAACACGTGCACCTCAGCGTAGACGATTCTTCAAGGTTCTTAGGCCTACGATGGTTTTCGCGAACTGCCGAGGCCGTTTGGAGTGACCAAGGCATTACGAAGATGCTCGCCTGCAAAAATCCCATGGTCCATTACCACTTCAAACTGTCCCCAAATAGGATAACCGCCTTCACGCCAGTATGGGCTGTTTTCCAACTCTGGACCAACCCAGATTATCTTGTAGCGGCAGACTTCCCCTGAACCGCCTGGAACCGCATCATTCCACTCGTTTATACACCAGGCATCCGGCGTCCAAGGCTTACCATAGAAACGCGCATCATCCCAAGCTTTGCTCCACTTCATAACGAGCCAATCATTAGCATACGTTGGGTCACCCCAAACCTTGCCGTCTAAAACCCTGTCCACACCGTCGGCTTTCCCAACGAAAATCCTCGCTTGATAATTATAGCCGAATTCATCGAAACCCTTATCGTCATCAGGCTTCTTAGCAGACCCGGCTGACACTAAGGAAGACACTAGTAGGACTAAGAATATGCTTAGAAGACAGATCAACTTCTTCAAATAAGTCTCCCCGATGTGTTAAGTTGATGAATTATCTTATAATACTTATGAATCAACTGTTTAACATTTTTCTCGGATAGGAAAATGTTAAAGTGTAAAAGAGAAGTAAATCTAGGGGGATTCATAGTTCAACCTTTAGCTAATCCTATATTTTTAGAAGACCGACCGTACTGGTCAACTATTGAGTATAAAAATTGTGAGTTTCTAGAAGGAGAGTAGGATTTGCCAGATGAATAGGTATCCGAAGGATTCTATTTCCTCCCAGATTCTCCTAACAATGTTTTCATCACCCAATATTCGTGGTAGCTCTCTACGTTTTTCCTCCCAAGGGATGCAAACGCCTGGTTTAATTTTAGGCTTTAGCATGGACTCCGGCGGGTCGGCAACGTCGATGTCTTCACTTGAATCTAAGGTTTGCCGTCCAGTCGAATATACACGGTATCTACGTGTAAAATCAGTCATAGCTTTGATGTTTTCAATTTTAGCGTCGTTCTGTATTATGGCTGATGCATCCATGATGTATCCTCCTTCTGAGGCCAGAACGTCGATAACCTTCCTACAGTAGCGTTGTACGTCTTCAGGCGTCCCAATAGAGAGAACCCAATTGGGTATTCCCCCGCTTACGCAGAATTTGTCTTTCAACTTCTTACGTACTTCGTATATGTCGCTTCTATCCACGTGGAATACTATACTGCCTTCAGGTAGTTCGGCGAAACTATCTAGGTGTGGAGTCCAATTGCCTTCAGCGTAGAATAGTACTTGATTGCCATGACGCCAAATTTCTTCAATGATGGGCTTTAGAGTACGCCAGTGGATGTTTTTGAATTGGCTCATACTTATAAAAGGTATATAGCTTCTGTGCATCCAAAAGCCGATGGGCACTTTCTTCTCCGGGTCTGCAGTCATAAGTGCGACTTTCGTCAAATGCGGGGCAAGCGCCTCACATGCCTCAAGTACTTTATCAGGCTGTCTACGCAGATCTTTAACCAAACCAATATATCCGCGAAGCTTATCTGCGATTATGTCGAGAGGTGCTTTAAGAATCCCAGCTATAGCCGACACTGTCCCCGTCTCTCGCCTCATCTTCTCAACCTGTAAAGCTAAAGCGTTGAAGTAGTCGATCATAGCCATAGCGCCTTTCACTAGAGCGAGTTTGGCTCTATATGAGCCAGAGCCTTCTACTAGCTCAGTCGAAACACGTGGAAGCCAAACGTTGTACAGAAAACTGGTTGGATCGTCTATAAGCAGATTATACTCATCTGGTCTCATGAACGCCTTTTGCTCAGGAGGTTCAAGGTACTGGAAGGGGGTGTCTGGAGGTATGTCAATACCAGGTATAGCGTAGTACTTTAAGCCGAGAGCCTGAGTAAGACCTGTCCACACGTAAACCATGTTTGGAACCATGGCATCCCAATCGAAGTCTCTAGCACATTTGATTACAGCTTCAAAGGCCTTCCTATAGTCATGTGTCACCTCTTGACAAGTGTAGCCAGCATACTTCGCAGTGAATTCCGCAACAAACGGGCGGATAGGAATACGATCTGGTTGCTCATTACGCATAGCTGTTAAATAACGCTTCAACCGTTCCTGGTAGAGATACTCCTTCTCATTCATTTCATCCAACCCATAAATTCTAAAACTCCTTACTGTTAAAAGCTTTAACCTGAATGGTGTTTCCTAGCATGTAACGGTATTTTAGAGTGGAAACATTTCAAAATCCACTGCAGTAGGTCTTTTAGAGAGCATCTAAGATTTTTACCCCCTCTTCTTCCATAGTCTTTATCCACTTTGAATCTTTACATTCTTCAAACTCTCTTCTCGACATTATATGCAGTTCAACCCTTGGAAGCTTAATGCACTTCATCAATGTTTTATAAACCTCGTCTTCACAGCTTTTCCCATCGTCGAATACGATGAAGATATCGATGTCACTTGCAACCGTATAATTTCCTCTAGCGTATGAACCGAATAGTAAAACCTTACATAACCCTAACCGTTCACGGTTCTCCTCGACACATCTATAGATTTCTTTAACGACTTCCTCCCTACTATATCTTGGAAAGAATACTTTCACAGAACTTGAATATTTTTTCAGCATAGTCAATTAAACGCTCAGCCTCCCTTCGCGTATACCTCCTTCTAGGGGATGAAGACGGATGTGCATTGGGATAGCGTGCAGGTATATACGCTTTATCAAGCTCTAAAGCATAATCTAGCAATTCACTGCTAACTTCAAATCTACTGCTTAAGATGGAGAGTAAATCGAAGACCGAATGACCCCAAGCTTCAGCTTCAAGCTTTTGAAGTACTGCCTTAACGGCTTCTTCAGCGGACTGTTGAGCTGAAAAACAAGCCCAGTCATAAAAGCCGGACCTTAAATCGTTTTTCGCATGCTCTAAATCACCCTCGGCTTGATCCATCCAGCCTTTACTCCTTTCAACCATAGTATATCAATTATAATAATAGAATTAAGATGTATTTAAAAACCATCAGAAGCAATGCGAAGACCAACTTGAAGAAATTAACTGTTATAGGCTATGGTGTTTCCTACTTCTGTAGGCCTTTAAGCTCCTCTTGGAAGATTTTAAATATTTTATCCTTCAACTTTCCAGGTATTGTTCTCGCCTGGTGTACTCCAAAGAACTTCTTCTTCAGCTCTTGTTCTCTTCTCTCTGCTTCCTCCAAGTAGGTCTTTTCGAATAGATTCATCAAATCTCCTTCATACCCGTTTCGATATGCCATTAGAAAAGCGAGGAGTTGCTCATCTCTACCAAGTCTTGAAGAATCATACCCATAGTTTCCTCTACTACCATTGAATAGACAGAATAGTCCTCTATACTTTAATTCAAGCATATTGGTCGGCATGCCCAACTTCCCCGGGTCGATATTGTTCGCTAAAAAGAAGATGTACATTCGAGCACATTTAGAGCAGTTTCCACACCAGCGTGAACTCCTAGGTTCAGGCATATTCTCTCCACAAGACATCTGGTACTTTGCTACTTCGGGATAACGATGGTGTAGAATCCTTATAACAGCCAATTCATGCAGAGGTTCAATTAGAGAACCGATTAAAATCTTCTCAAAGCCTAAGGTTTTCACGATTTCTCTGAATTTAAAAATCCATTCACTACTCTGCTCGTAGACTGGATTGCACCAAAAGCCCTCGGCATCCCAGAAACCTTCATCGCAAGATTTCTCATTGCCAAAGAAGATGTACTTAGCCTTTTTAGCATAAGCTATGGGTAGAAGCATGAGGCCTATCTGTGTCAATTGCAACTCCCATCCATACCAACCCCTCTCCTCCAGACTTTTATCCGGCTCTCGTAGAGCCCCCAATTCATTATCGATAAACAGTACCTCGTCTCCAAATTCTTGGAAGAATCTCTTAGAGAGCTCTTCTTTAAAGTAATTTTCCCATGTTGTTAAAGGCTCTTTAACGTAGACAAGTACAGGCTCGACATCGATCTCTCTGCATAATGCGTAAGTGAGGAGGCTATCTTTTCCGAATGAGAAAAGCAGTGTAGCGGCTTCCACAAGGTCTTCTCGATGGAGGTGATATTTCGGGGAAACTCCATCTTCAAAAAAATACTGGAATTTTGAAAACCTTTTAAACAACTCTGAAGTCCTCTGGGATTTCAAAAATGCTGTCGCTGGTAGAGAGAGTTTAAAGCCTTCTTCGATCAAGCCTTTAGCTGAAGGCTCAGCCATCTCATACCGAATAACGTTTATCCCAGTTATGAATGGAAGATGCATTGTCGATGCAAAAGCTAAGTTCTCCGCTAAGATCTTCTTAGCAGGCTCAGGGAATTTTTCGAAGGTATTTTTGGGGAAAACTATCTGAAAAGTCCTTACGTCAATATTTACGTATATACGGTCTTCTCCTACTTCCACTTTAACGGTTGTCGACGAATCCATTGGAATAAGTCGATTTAATCTCTTTAAATCAACACAGATATTAACTTTATTCTCTTTATTAAAGGAGGATATATCAGAATTTTACAATGGAATAGCTAAGTTTAGGTTTAAGGAGGTTGCCATGAATCCTATTAGGATAAATTGAATCGGTTTCAATGGCATCGTTCAACGTTCAGAGGAAAGGTAAAAGTTATTTTCACTCTATTATCCGTCTGAAGCTTACCGATGCTATAATGAACATAACCACGTCGAAGACAGTGATTGCGATTAAATCTTCTAAGAGATTGGAGAGATAGCCAGTAATTAGGAGGCCTCTTACTGCGTCGACAACGTAGCTTAGCGGATTTACGATTGAAAACTCCCTCAGGATCGGTGGCATTAGTTGAACTGGATATAGAGCGTTACTTGCAAAGAACAATGGCATGGTGATCGCTTGACCTATCCCCATAAACCTTTCCCGCGTTTTCATGAAAGAGGCCACAAGTATCGAAGCGGCTGCAAAACCGCCAGATGCAAAGAAGATCACAGCAAAGGCTAGAATTAAATATACTGGATTAGGCTGAAATCTTACACCAACTAGGATGGCTATGGGTAGAATTATCAAGGCTTGGAAGATTGCTCTAACGCCTGAAGCCATAGCTCTACCGACTACTATTGAGTATCTAGATACTGGGGCAACGAGAAGTTTTTTAAGAATACCTGAGTCGCGCTCCCATACTATCGTTAACCCGTAGAATATGCTTATGAAGGTTGTTGATTGAATTATAACGCCTGGTGTAATGAAGTCTATGTATGGTATGCCACCCGTAGGTATTGCTTTAATACTGCCCATAACGGTTCCATATACGACTATCCATAGAATAGGTTGGACAGCTCTAGAATAAATCTCCGTCCTATCGTGACTCAGCCTTCTCAATTCAAGCTCAATCATAGCTAGCATGTTTTTAAATGCCGCTATCATACTATCCCCTCCTAATCATATACCTTACCTGCCTAACGTCACTTATCCTCCCTTTTTCCTCAAGTCTTCCTCCCGTATACTTGAGGAATACGTCGTCTAAAGTCGGTTTAGTTATGGATATTCTACTCAAGTTCAACGCTCTAGATTTCAGAAAATCCGTGATACTCGGTAGAGAAGATTCAGCATCGTCGACGAGGATATTCAGGTTTTTATCCTCCATAAATACATCCTTTACAAACTTTAACCTTCGAATTTCCTCTAAAAGCCATGATTCGGCTTGAGGATTCTCCAAGGTAAAAGATATTATCTCACCGCCTACAGAGTGTTTAAGCTCTTCACTAGTACCTCTAGCCACCACTTTCCCCTGGTCTATTATAGCTATATCGTCAGCATATAGGTCTGCCTCATCCATATAATGTGTGTTGAAGAAAATAGTTACACCATACTCTTTCTTGAAGAGGTTTAACTTCTCCCACACTATTCTCCTAGCACCGGGGTCTAAACCTATCGTTGGCTCATCTAGAAACATTATTTTAGGCTTAACAAGCATAGCACAGGCTATTTCAAGCCTTCTAATCATGCCGCCAGAGTATGTTCTAACAAGCTCTCTCTTAACCTGGTTTAAACCCATTATTTCGAGAGCTTCATCTATTATCTTGCTCCTCTCTAGACGTGAGACCCCGAAAATCTTAGCGTATATTAAGAGGTTTTCATATCCGCTGATATCTGTCCAGACGCTCATCTCCTGAGGTACATAGCTGACCATTTTCCTAACCTTACCACCATCGCGGACTACGTTTAAACCGAAGACGTAAGCTTCTCCAGTAGAAGGTCTGAGCTGAGTCGTCAAAATCCTCATAAGCGTGGTTTTACCAGCGCCGTTTGGACCAAGTAATGCAAAGGTTTTACCGGCTTCAACTGTCAAATTTACACCGTCTAAAGCCTTTACTTTTCCATTATAAACCTTGACGAGGTTTTTTACTTGAACCGCAAAATCCACCATTCTTCTTTAGGAGAGACTAAAGGTAGCTTAAAAACTTTAAAAACTAAAAGTGAGAGGGCTTGAAGCGCCTCTAAGCGATAAGAGAATAGCCGACAAGTCTCTCACAGAGGAATATCTCGACGATCACCTAACAGAGTTATATTTGCAACCGTTATTGGATACGACTCTTAGCTATTAACTGGAGATGAAAAACTAAATAGGTTTCACAGCGGAGAAAAGCCAAGCCCTAAAAGAGTTATAAAATGGGAACGACGTAATGGGAGAATTAGTTTAGACTCCTAAATCCTCCAGAGCTTTGGAGAATCATCCGTCGAATACATACCACATCGAAAACACTAATACTTAAATCTATAGAGGCTTAAAATAGCTTTAACATGCCGTTTAAAGTCTCTCCGAAGGAGAATACCCTTTCCGCGATCGAGTGGAGAAGCCCTTGGTGGCTACCATGCCCGATGTTCGATGAATCCGTTAAAACAGTTGAACCTGGCATAGTGGAGCATAGAACCGAGGGTGTGGATGATTGGGGAATTGTTTGGGTTCTTAGAGACCCATTTTCAGACGGTTTTCCGGTTGGCCATCCAATCAATACGTTGGAAGACTTGGATAAATACGAACCACCTTCACCATCCAGAAGTAGAATACTGGAACCTATTTTTGAGGGGGTTCGTAGAGTCGACCGTAACACTAGTCTACTAGCCCTCGACCACGGCTGGGGGATATTCGAAAGAGCTTGGCTTCTATTAGGCGGTATGTCAAAATTGTTCCTATGGTCTAGACTGTACCCCGACGCAGTAGAGGAACTGATGGATATGGTCGTTGAAGTCAAGCTTGAAGTTTTAGATATCGCTCTAAAGGAAGTCGATTTCGACATTGTGCTTTACGGTGACGACTGGGGTATGGAAGATAGACTTCTATTCTCACCTGAATGGTGGAGGCGATTTTTAAAGCCTAGACATGAAAAGCTATACCGAGCTGTTAAAAACGCTGGAGCATTCTGCTACCTACATAGCGATGGGAAAGTAGAGACGTTGATACCTGAGTTGATAGACATCGGTGTTGACATACTAAATATACAACGTGAGTGCAACAATTGGGCTAAAATACTTAGAGATTTTCAAGGTAAAGCTACTCTATGGGGTGGCGTGAGCGCTAGAACTTTAGATAGAGGTACAGCCGAACAAGTTATATCAGAAGTTAAAGAGTGCATTGAACTCGGAAGATTAGGCGGTGTTATCATGGCCCCTGGACATGCTTTAAAATATAAGAGTGAAAATATAGAGACTATGAGGAGGGCTTGGGAGGAAAAGAGGAAGTACCGAGATTAGACCCCCCTGGGGGAGCTGGTACTGAATATTTCAAACTAGCCTCCAGACTGCAAGATTACTTAAACTCCATAGGGCTTAAAGAGCTGACGTCTGGCTATGTTAAAATCGTAGAGTTAAAACTCTATGAGAAGCAAGGATTAAGCAACACAATATACCTCCTCAAGGTTGAAGCCGAGGATGGGTTTACCGGGGAACTCATCCTCCGAGTCTATCCAGGCAATGGGAAGAAGGCTTTCAAAGAGTTTAAAATTCTAAGCATATTGCACGGCAAGGGTGTACCTGTCCCGAGGGTTTACGGTTTTGATGACAGTGGAGAGGTTTTAGGTAAGCCCTTCATAATAATGGAGAGGATTCAACAATCCCCTGTTGTAGACTATTATGAGTTTATCGATGCCGCGGCTAAATCACTGGTCGGTATTCACAGCATAACTCTAAGCGAAGTTGGAGATTTCTTAAAGGCTAAGAAGGACTATCCCATGGGTGATGTGAAGGAGGTTAAAGCATTGGCGATAATATCTATGTTGACTACGCTGGAAAATCCCATGGTTTTCGCATGGCTCTTTAACCGCGCGAAGAAGCTTGAGGAGGACCGGGTTGAAGCTAGGTTGAAGTTGATCCACGGCGACTACGGCTTCGACAACATAGTCTACAGCAACGGTGAAGCCTATGTAATCGACTGGGAGGGCGCGGAGATAGCTGAACCTACCTTCGACGTTGCATATGCTTTCAACTTCCTAGATTTCGAAGATAGAATGTCTGGGAGAACTAGTCAGAAGCTTTCAGAGGCATTTATAGACTCCTATGAGAAGCACGGTGGATCTATCGTAGACTTCCAATACTATAGGAAGTTAGCCGCCTTAAAGCTTCTAGCCATATTAGAGGCCGTTTCACATCCTGGGCTTATAGCATTGATAGCTAGAGAATTTAGAAGACGCACTAAAACTGAAGACGCTAAACGCTTTCTAGGAATCTTCAAGAAATATCTTAAAAGTGTCTTAAACGGTGGAGAGTAGGAGAAATTTTTAAAAAGAATGCATACATTAAATATAATGGTGTTTTCTTGGTTGAAAAAAGCTATGAAGCAGAACTGATTAAACCGACAACTCTAACAATCTGTGCGATTATAAGCGTAATACTAGCGTTTATCATAAGCTTCCAAGGCCCTCTACTACCAGCACCACTGGGATGTGCACAAAGCCTAGGCTCTCCAATAATGATGACTGGTGGAGACTTCCCAGGCTGGCCTATGGTAGCTCTACTTGTGATTATGGCTCTCAATCAAATCCCGGGCATGAGAAAGTATCTTACAAGTAAAAACTTAGCCTACCTCTTCGTTACACTAGTCTCTTGCTCGATGATCGGGGGAGTTGTAGGAAGCAACGATCAAGCATATCTTCTGAGTAGGTATGCGATTTCAGAATCCTTCGGTAGATATTTACCTGAGTTTGTAACGCTTCCAACAGAGGCCGCTCTACCGCTAATCAATGGGGTTGGAGATTTAGGGCTACTACCCTGGAACGCTATACTCCCAGCGATTATGTGGCGCTTCTTCATGTTTGGAATATTCTCCTGCATTACCATAGGTATAGCCAATATCTTCCGACGCGAGTGGATTGAAATCGAGAAAGTACCATTCCCCTACACTCTGGTGTATCACACATGTCTAGTAAACGTTGAAAACATAAGGAAAAGAGAATGGCCTACAAGAACAATATTTCTCATAGGTCTTCTTGCGGGATTTATACTCTGCCTACCAATAGGTGCGACGTATATGTTCCCATGGTTTCCAGACATATACTCATGGAAGACCAATACCTGCGGCCCCGGTTCACATTGGTTTGCACCTCCGGGAATACCATGGCATTTAGGCATAAACAAACATCCGACTTTCTGGGCGTTTATGCTTATAATACCGATACACTACCTCTTCAGCATACTATTCTACCTGCTGGTCTTTGAAATAGCAGTATTCGCCTCTTATGCAGCTGGATACTACACCGAGATGACGCAGTACGACTTCTGTGGTAGAAACTGGTGTGCTCCAAGCCCCTATGTCAGTCCACCGATTCAGATCTCAGTTGTTAGTACAGGCGCTATGATTGGAATATTCATCTCCATGATCATCTACGAGAGACACTACATAGCTGAAACCTTGAGAGCTGCATTCGGAAGACTCCGCAGAAGCGAGGTTGAGAGTAGAGAACCCATATCTTACAGAAGCTCTTGGATAATGGTTATTGCATTTTTCATACTTATGATGGTCTTCTTCATGTACACAGGGTTAAGCCCATGGCTGTCTTTCGTAGTTCCATTCGCAGGAGTTGTAACTTGGATAGTTACTGGAATGGTTTGGGGAAGAGTTGGATTCGCCTACGAGCCGTGCTACGACCTTACACCAGCTATAATAAGAACCATGGCTTGGCCAACACAACTACTACCTGAAATAAACTCTGTAGACTATGCTCTCATCCCTCTGCTGAGCAGGGAGCATATTGGACATTACGCGGCCGCGGGCTTCGGCTCAGCATTCTATGCGTCGGTTCTATCTTATAAAATGGCTGACCTCGCTAGGATAAACACTAAAGACGTCTTTAAGCTGATAATAGTCTCGCTTTTCCCAGCTCTATTCGTCTACCTACTCTGCAGAATAGCCATACTTCCAGGTCTCTTTGGCGCCAGGAGGATTGGATATGAACTACGAGACTTCCAAGGAGATATTCAGTGGAACTTCTGGTATAGACCTGTTGATGTACCAATCTCAGAGGCCACTATACACCTACTTATAGGTTTTCTCATAGTGATAGTAGGACGATACCTATATACAAAGCTCCTATGGTTCCCAGACCCCATAGTTGTACCCGTTTCATGGGCCTGGGGCGTCTCTCTATGGGGAGCCTGGGTTCCAATACTAGTAGCATTGATCGTTAAAAACCTCGTTCTTAGAATAGGCGGGAGTAAACTGTACGAGGAGAAAGTCGTACCATTCGCGTCGGGAGTAATACTGGGAGAAGTCTTACAAGTCTTGACACTCAGCGTATTAGCATGGATAATACTGCCAAGGCCAATAATATAACGTTACAAGGTTAATCGGATAATCCCCCATTTTTTCCTTAAGCAAACTAAATCTTAATTAATCTCCTTAAGAATTTAATTTAAAGTTGAAGCCCGGTGGTGTAGCGGCCAAGCATGGAGGCCTTTGGAGCCTCCGACGGGAGTTCGAATCTCCCCCGGGCTACTAAATTTCCATAAAGTTAGGTTTAATATTGAAAGACTGGAAAGCAGATCTCTAACCAACCTTAGGTTTTCAACAGGCTTAGACGATGACGATGCACCTTTCAACAGTTCATAAACAGTTATGATAGTCGTTTTCAGAGGCA
>Ga0209394_1001063_pt1 | contig 17515 bp, 15 predicted proteins | sample JNZ201metaG_FD_184122 | JGI IMG/M metagenome (GOLD analysis project Ga0209394, IMG submission 184122) | Hot spring microbial communities from Jinze hot spring, China to study Microbial Dark Matter (Phase II) - JNZ 20120812A (SPAdes) (version 3) ... | reverse complement strand
GACTATCTCCTCTGCCCCCTCTTTTCTCATCATCTCCAGAGCCTCCTGCACCTCCCCCAGCGTAGACATGCCTGTGGACAAGATTATTGGTTTGCCCTTCCTCGCTATGTGCCTCAAAAGCGGAAAATTTGTGATTTCCCCGGAGGGGACCTTAAATGCAGGTACGCCTAAACGCTCGACGAGATCCACGCCCTCCTCGTTGAAGGCTGAAGCCAAAAAGACTATTCCCTTTCTTTTTGCATATTTTGCCAGAGTTTCGAACTCGCTTTCAGACAGCTCAAGTTCTTTAAACATCTCGTATTGAGTGCCTTTCCCAGTTGTTCCTTTTTGATACACCGCCTTAGGGGCTTTTTTTGTGACCAAATTCTCTGCCGAAAAGACTTGAAACTTTACCGCATCCGCTCCCGCTCTTTTGGCTGCGTCTATGAGCTTCTTTGCCAGCCCGAGCTCCCCGTTGTGATTGATTCCGGCTTCTGCTATTATAAAACAAGGCTTCCCTTCCCCTACCATCCTTTCTCCGATTCTAATGCACCTCATGATCTTCCCCCTAGGCTAGACGCTTGAAGCCGGTCTGGGCTACCGGACCCTTCAACATTTTTCGCAGTTCCCCTCTATCTATCGCCTTTTTTATTAGCCTAAAGACCTCATCAACGCATTCCAAATACCTGGATACGTGCTCTTCGGTGTGGGCGTAGGAAGCATAGAGGCTCTTTGAAGCCAAAAATCCCCTCTCCAGCATCTCCTGTGTGAAGAGTGTGTGCATTGCTTGAGGGTCTCCACCTTCAAAGGAGAAAGTGGCCAGAGGTGGAAGCCCAGCGACCTTTATCTCAAGTCCATGCTCGCTAGCCATCTTTTTCCAACCCTCCTTCACCGAGTTCCCTATCTTACACAGATGACGGGGAACGTTTCTCCTCTTCATCTTCTCTATTGTTGCTAAAGCCGCTACAGGACCAATCCTTTCACTCCAGTATGTGCTGCTTATGAAACTATCCTGGGCAGCATCCATTACCTCCTTTTTTCCAACAACGGCTGCCATCGGAAAGCCGTTACTCATGGCTTTCCCATATACGGCTATATCCGGATCAACCCCGTAGAGCCGATGAACCCCACCAACGTTCATCCTCCAGCCGGAAGTTATCTCATCGAAAACCAGCACAGCGCCGATTTCATCTGCAATCTTTCGAACCTTTTTTAGGAAGTCATCCTTGGGCTCCTGATGTCTGACGGGCTCCATTACTATTGCGCCGATGTCATTGTACTTTGAAACAATGTTCTCAAGCTCATCTATCCTATTGTAGTTAAAAGGAAGGGCAGTTTCCATCAGGGCCCTTGGGACCCCCTTGGGTTGCAATCCAGGAAGAAGGTGACCATCAAGATTTGTGTCCTTTGCAAGGTTCGCGGAGAGATACCAGTCCGACCATCCGTGATAACCGCAGAAAGCCACTCTGTCTTTTCCGGTAAAGGCACGCGCGATCCTCACGGCAATCGCCATGGCCTCACCGCCGGTTCTAGCGTATCTGACCATCCCCGCCCATGGGTTGAGTTTCAAAAGGAGTTCGGCTAACTCCAATTCCTCGAAACAATTCAGCGTGGACATAGAGCCCAACGATATTGCTCGAACCACGGACCTATTCACGTCGGGATCAGCATATCCCAGAACACAAGTACCGACCCCCATGTAAGACATGTCGATGAATTTGTTACCGTCCAAGTCCCATATCATATCTCCCTTAGCCTTTTTGTAGTATGCAGGCCACAAAGACGGCAAAAAAAGCTCCGCACGCTTGGAAAAAAGCTGGGAACCTCCCGGTATGAGGGTCTTCGCTTTCTCCCAGAGTCGAGGACCTCTCCTGATCTTCATTATGGACTCACCTCCACATGAACTCCTTCATCTGAGCTCTTCTCAGCTGCGTACAACAGCTTTAGTATCTTCCAATCTTCCTCGAAGGTGTATGGATACGCTGCTTCTCCCTTTATTGCTCTTATGAAGGCCTTCATTTCTTCTACGTACATATCCTCCCCAGTGATATAGCCCTTCTCTGGGATTCCCTCTCCAGCCAAAAAATTCTCCCAGCGCTTTTCATCAGCCCTATACAGCCTCACTATACCAGTATCCCTGCTCCACTCGATCGTTCCTTCTTCTCCAACTAGTCTAAAGTAACGAGTTGGGTACCTGGCCACGACATCCACGAGTAAGTGTCCAAGAAGACCACTCTTGAATTTGAGCAGAAGCTGATAAACGTCATCTATATCAACATCCAGTCCCGAGATCTTTCCCTTGAAACACGATATTGCTCTTACATCCCCAAAAACCCAGACGAGCCAGACCAGCTCAAACGGAACTATCTCTCTCGCTGCTCCGGTTTCCCTCCTCGCAACGTAAAACTTCCTGTAATCTTCCCATGGGTGCCAGTCGGGAAGATACTGACCGGAATGATATGTAAACGAAAGAGGTTTTCCAACAGCTCCCCGATCCACCAGTTCCTTTATTTTTCTGACTGCAGGGTGAAACCTCATAGTGCAAGATGGCGCTGCAACTATCTTTTTGTCTTTCAACAGGTGAATGAGCTCCTCCATGCCGTCGTCTACCACGCTAGCCTCGGTGAAGAAGTGTTTATTCTCCTGAGCGGCTATTATTGCATATTTCATATGCAAATCGGGAGGAGTAGAGATGATAAGTACATCAGGATTTTCCCTCATTGCCTCCTCGAACTCGCTAAAGCTTTTTATCCCATATTTTTCATTAGCTTCTTTTCGCCTATCTTCTAAAACATCAAAACCAATTATCTCACCTGCTTCCAAGCGCATCAAATTACGAATCCTCCGTTTGCCCATTGAACCCAGACCAACTATTAGGAATTTCATGGTATCTCTTTTATTTTTATTTTTGAATTACGAATATATCTTTTCCAATAAATTTCTCCGACATTTTTATTTATCTCCAAGAGCTGTGGTTCTTTTTCTAAAAGTTGAATTACGTCCTTCAAAGAAATTATCTTTCCAGGTTTATAGAGTTTTTCAAAGATCTTTCTGAAAAATTTAAGATCTTCTGGGTAATCAAGAGTAATTCTTATGTCCGGCCTCTTGAGTCTCTCATCACTTGGGGTCATTTTCTTCACTTTAAACAATCCTGTATCAGTGAAATATCTCGCCCATCCAGTTTCTGTGTTATTTGTAGCTTTAATTGATAAAACTTTTTTTATTGCCTCTGTTTTGATTCCAAAGGGAGCTGCCCCCAAAGGAAGGTTCTCCCATCTGATAACATCAGCCTTACTCCTTCTGAAGACCCGTATTGTTTGATCGATAAGTTCTGGATCACACAAAATGTCGTCTCCATCCACGTTAACTATGAAGTCCACGTTATATTTTAGAGCTGCATGAAAGAGCCGGTTTATAATGTCTTTTTCGCTTCCTCTGAAACATTCTATTTTATAAGTTTTGGCTATTTTTTCCAAAATTAAGTCCTCCGAACGAATTGTGGTGCAGAGAATTATTAGATCTGGAAGCTTGGCTGTTTTTACCCGTTCGATAAGGTGTTCAATCGCTCTTTTTCCTTTTATAATTTTTAAGGGTTTTCTGGGCAACCTAGTCGATTTTATTCTTACTGGAATTAACACCGCAGTTTTCATCGTTCAAATTACACCTGCACCGATTTATAGCTTTTTTCTCTCATTTTCTTGAATTAACATATGCGATTGCTTTTTTATTTTATCGGCCTTCGCTAAAAGTTAAAATTCTCTATCTTTTACTATCCCAACTAGCAACTGCTGAGATAAATTTATCTGCTATTTTTTCAAAATCATAGTTTTCTTCTACAAACTTCCTTGCGGCGTATGTACATTTTCTTCTCTCATTTTCTTGAATTAGCATATGCGTAATTGCTCTAACGGCTTCACTTTCTTCTTTGTAAACGAATCCATAAGGACCGACAATATTCACAAGAGCAGGGATGTGGGGAACTACTGGATAAGCTCCGCATGCCCAAGCTTCTAAAAGTGGTATGTTCCAACTTTCATAAGAAGAGGACGAAAGATAGATTTTTGCTCTCTTCAGAAGAGAAATTTTTTCTTTCTCTGGTATTATGCCGGTAAAAATAATATCAGGTTCGTTTTTTGTCATACGCATCAGTAGTTCCTTTTCCGGACCATCACCTATAATGCACAGTTTCGCATCCTTCACTTTCTCTTTTACCCTTCTAAAGATCTCTATTGCCCTGTCAACTCGTTTAACGCGAGTAAGTCTGCCCAGAACAACGATTAGGTTTTCCTTGTCTTCAGAATATTCGTAATCTTCAATATTCACACCATTGCCAGTCACAAAGATCTTTCTGGCATCAATTCCGACGAAATCTATGATAAGTTTTTTACTTTCTGTAGAGATCGTTTCAACCAGATCTGCCATCCTGCTACCAAGTGTACCAAGTGTCGCGAGCACTAGCTCCCCTAGAGACGTGGGGCAGGCATATGCTCCCTTGTTCAAAAAGAAACCGTAAAACAACACATTCAACCCGCCGATACCATGGATGCTTGCAATAAACGGGATTTTATACAGTTTACTTATCACGGGAGAAATAATAAAGCCTTCACTTGACCAACTGTAGATGAAGTCTGGTTTATATTCCTCGGCTATAAACATTCCAGCTCTTAAAAGCTCCATCAAGTTTTTTCCAAAATTAAATGTCTTCTTAAACATACTGTGTTCGGTAGTCCAGTTCCCAACTCTACAAACCCTAATTCCATCAATTACCTCCGTTCTGCCTTGTGGTGAAAAAGCTATAGCAGTTACCTCGTGTCCTCTTTTGACGAGTTCTCTCGCTATAAAAAAACCGTGTGCTTGTAATCCGCCCGTGATTATTATTTGGTCGTTTTGCTTATAGGGAAAATCAGGATTTAGGAATAAAAATCTCATAAGCTATCCGCCCCGCCCTCTGGCAAGTTTTTCTATTAAACTAGCCACCCGCTGAGAAGACATCCCATCCAACTTATAGAAATACTTTCTTATAAATTTCCAGCGATTTTTCGCAAGGTCTTTGCTTTTCAGAAGCCGCTTGATTGAGTTGTCGAGTTCATATTCTTTTAGAACCTCAATGGCTACTCCCTCGTCCGCTAACAATTTGGGGTAATATCTGTTTAGGTAGGGTTTACCGGTTAAATTGACGATTATTACGGGTTTTCCCATTGCAGCGGCCTCGCTTCCCACTACTGAGCCCTCAGTTATCAAGAGATCACAAGAAGCCAACAAATCGTAAAGATTCTCCTTTTTGCTCACGAATGTTTTGCTTGTATCCTCTCCTTGTAAAAAGCGCAGATATCTTTCGTTCGGTTCAGTTGGATGAGGTCTGATAAGCAAAAAGCAGTTCTTCATGTTTAGCACTATCTTGTTTAAAAGTCTCACTAGATGAGCTGTCTCCTCTTCCGTCCAATACTGAATATCAATAGGATTACAAGAAGCGTACACAATGAGTTTAGCCCCAGCTGGTAAACCCAATTGCTTTTTTATTTTATCGGCCTTCGGTTTTAATCTAAAAATATCGTCCATCAGTGGATTTCCCGTGATTACAATCTTTTCCGACGGTATGCCTCTACTTTCAAAAAATTTCTTTGAATATTCGCCCCAGACAGCAATTTTCATACACTCAGCACCATACCTATCATATCCGGGTTCAGGATTTCCGGACAATATGCTGGAAGTTCTTCTAACGAGAAGTTTTATGGAATGAGCAATATTTCCAGAGAACAAAACATTTTTGATGATATTTATGAAATAACTTGGTCCTAAGCTTCTATGCGGAGTGTCCACAACTATCCCTTCAGCTATGAGAAGCGTTGGTATTCCCAGTCTGTTAGCTCCTCTGACGAAATAGAGACAACCTGGGTCGATATCGTTCAAAACAACCACAACGTCGGGTTTCTCCTCTCGTAGGATAAACTCCGGATCCTCCTTTCGATAATCTTGAACCCGTTTAAATCGAATTCCGTTTTCCTGGAGTGCTCGCTCTATCCCAGCTCTACCCTTTTCGCCGTATCCTTCTAAACTTATCGCAAGTACATCTCCTTTCAGCTTCTTCGCAACTTTGGAAAACATTCTAACGTGGTAGACATTTCCAGGAATGAAGAGAACTTTGTAGTTCATCTTCTTTTCCTCCTTCTGAATCTTTCGAGAATCGTTTCTACCTCCCATCTCAAAACCATCTCTTTCTCATAGTTTTTGACGACGAAATTTCTCGCTTTCTTGGCAATCCTTGTCACATCTTCATAATTCTCCATTATCCATTGAATCTTTTTGGAAAGCTCGTTTTTTGAGTATGGATCAAAAGTGATAGCAAATTTATTCAATTCTTCCGGAATGGCATACACGCTAGCTAGGACAGGGGTCCCGCTCGCCATCGCCTCGAGAATTGAAACAGAAAAGCCCTCCCAGAAAGATGGCAAAACAAAAAGATGAGATCTTCTGTACCATTCAGCTAGCTCCTCATCACTCACATAACCCAGATATCTAACATCCCCCTCATTTTCTCCTACCGCTCCGATTATGTTGAGCTCAACTCCACGAAGTTTTCTGCAGACTTCTTTCAGAGCCCCAAGGTTTTTCCTCGGTTCATCCCTTCCGACGAAAAGAATCTTGAAAACTCCGCCTGGTTTTTTTCCTTTTGGCTTGAAAAATTTGGTATCCACAAAATTGCGCCCCTTTACGTAATCCCTCACACCATGCCTTTCTAAAAATCTGTCGCATTCTCTTGTGGCCGATATGATTAGATCAGATTTTTTGATAAAACAAATGTAAAGCTCTTTCAGAGGAAAAAACGTGAGCTTGGAGAATAGGGGCAGGTTTTTTGCTAAAGCATCTAGATCCCCTGCTTCATGACAAACGTAGAAGTTTTTCCTAGTTTTCCACATTCCGCCCCCATGGGCTATAACGATATCAAAATCATCAAGAATACCTTTTCTATTCAGATAAAACGAGGCCCAAATCGTGTTATATCCAACCGCCTTTTCCGGAAAAATTCTGTTCACGCAAACCTGTTCAAAATCGATGTTTTCGTTTTTTTCAAAAACCCCTAAAACAGGCTCTATTCGGGCGTAACTCTTAAATGTCTCCGCAAGTCCAAGCATCACTCTTTCCGCTCCTCCCAGCCATCCTCCCTGCCAAATGAATACTTTCAAATCGCTTTTCATCCTCACAACCACTTGGAGACAGAAGTTTATTCTAGTTTTCCAAGGATTCCTTCCCTCCAACCACGGAATAACTCCTTGAAAAAGTTTCTCCCTTTGCTCACAGAAAGATAGAAGCACTCCAGAAATGCCACAAAAAACGCCGCGATCAGGCAAGCGCTACTTCCATTCTTGCGTATGAAATAGCTCTTGTGACTCCAATAATACCTAAGCCATCTTCTGTAATCCGGTTCCCTACATCCACCACTTTCCGGTGGCATGTGTTTGATCGAGTAAAATGGAACATAGTAAAGTTTCTCCCCAAGCTTTCTAAGTCTAAAAGAGAAATCACAATCCTCAAGGTATGCGTTTCCCTCCCCTAGTTTTTCGTCAAATATCAATCCAGAACCCCTCCGCACGATGAAGCAAGCTCCTGGAAGATGCGATATTTCAACGATTTTCTCCAGCCTTTCCCCAAACCCGGCGAAAACCAAACCCAAGGGGAAAATCATCTTTCCCACAAAAATTCTATCCAGCAGATGGGATTTCACTCCCTCTATCCTAAAGCAGAAATTTTTCAGTTCGGAGTATCTTTCACATTCCTTCAGAAAGTTCTCGTCAATTCTTACGTCGTCGTCAAGGAAAATCAGGAACTCCCCCCTGGCTTTCTCTATCCCCCTGTTTCTCGCTCCCGGTAATCCCAACTTCCTACCAAAGATTATTTTGACAATATCTAGGATGCTCTTTTCTTCGTGGCTATTTATAACGTTAAGAGTATCCTCGTCCGGATTCTCGGTCACGATGATTACCTCAACCCTTTCTCTGAGTTTCTCAAATTTCTGTTTCTCCAGATCCGTGAGGAGCCTGTCTAGCTCAACCGGTCTTCTATAGGTGGGGATGATCACGGAGAACGTCTTAACAGAGCTTTCCAAAATCCCACCTCGTTCGCAAAATATTTCACGATTAAAAGAGAAAACACTCCAGGGAAAAACTTCGGTCCGCCAGCCACCGCAGCTTTAACTGATATTAAAAGAAGAGGGGAGATTCCGAGAATGAAAAGCAGGAGCCCAAGAATAGGCCAGAAAGCTGTGAGAACCGCCCAAGCCACGACGGCGAAGGGTAAAAATAGCGCAACATACTTTTTCCACCGGAATCCCCATCCTATCTCTTTCCCAAGTCGGAACATCAGACCAGCACCATAACCGTACGCAACTTGCTGCCTCCAGAACTTCCGCACGCTGCTCTTGTAAAAGTGCTCAAATCTCGCCCTCCTCGTTCCGTAGATTTTCCACCCAGATTTCATCATCCTGAAATGAAATTCCGAATCCTCACCCCACTGAATTTTTTCGTCAAACAACCCCTCAGGCAGGGCTTCTCTTCTCCACACTCCACATTCGCAAGGGACCGAATGGGTTTCTACGATATCTTTTTCTTTGAGCGTTGGCGTTGTGACTAGACTGACCTGGGCCATGCCAGGTATAAAATAAACACATTTTGCCACGAAGTTCTGGCTTTCCGGAAAAACCTGCATGCCGGCCACACCCCCAGCTTCCGGATGCTCCATCAGAACCTTCAAGAGTTCCTCCACACAGTTCTTTTCGAGTCTAACATCAGAATTAAAAGTCAAAATGTATCTCCCCTTCGTCTCTCTTATCCCCAGATTTCTCCCCCTGCTTATGTTGCACCCGGGCTCAACCATGATTTTCAGTTTGGGGAGTTTTTCAGAATATTTTTTTGCGACCTCGACGGTTCCATCCGTGCTCCCCGCGTCCACGATCACAAATTCTATCTCTCTGACTGGATAAGTCTGCTCGAGAAAAGATTCGAAAAACTTCGCAAGCTGATCTGCATTGTTATAAACAGTCATCACCGCGCTTACTTCGTCAGGTCGCGGTAAACCTCCAGAACCCTCCTTCCAATTTTCTCCCATCTGAAGTTCTCCACCCATTTTTCTCCTTCCTCCACAAGTTTCTTTCTCAGATTATCATCCGTCAAAACCGCCAAAATCTTTCCTGCCATATCCTTGATATCCCCCGGGCAGAAAAACAGACCTCCTTTCCCCCCCGAGGCTTCGAGTAGAGGTTCGATTTTCGTCGCAACGAATGGAACCCCTGCCGCCATCGCCTCGAGCAACACGATTCCAAACCCCTCCACCGTGCTCGCTAAGCAAAAAACATGTGAAGATTTCAGAACTTCCATTACTTTTTCATGGCTTTTCAAAAATCCAAGAAAGTCTACATTTTTCTCGATTTTCAACGCAGCAGCGAGTTTCCTCAGTTTCTCTTCTTCAGGTCCAGTTCCAACAATCTTACATTTGACATCCGGTAGCTCCTTTTTGACCTCCGCGACCGCTCTCAAGATATCATCCACATGCTTGTACTCCACTAACCTCGATATGCAGCAGATTGTTGGGTTTATCTCTTTTTTTGCCTCCAGCTTGCGGATCTTCTCAACATCTACACCATTCGGTATTACTTCTATTTTCTCTTCACAAACACCGTGTTTGACGAGCATTCTTTTGGTAAACTGGCTTACAGCAATGAACCGGTTCCACTTTCTGCTCAACATGAAACTTTCAAGAAGCTCTCCAGCTATGCCGATCACTCCAACGTTCTTAACCCATCTTCCCAACCACACATCATGATATGTCGCAACGGCTGGGATCTTCAACCTTCTAGAAATCAGCCAAGCGACAGGATATGCGATAAAACAATATCCATCGACGATATCCAGTTCCCCCTCCGTTTTTATGCCATCGACGATGAAGCTTAGCCTTTCCACAATGCTCCCTTTCTGGGAATATCTTCTCTCTTTACCAAGCCTGATGACTCTGATTCCCAAAAATTCGCTTTCTTTCTGGTCTCCAATCTCTCTGGTCGTGAAAACCGTCACTTCCTCGCTCTTCGCGATTTCTCTTGCCACGTGAAAGGCCCTCGCCTCAGCTCCTCCTCTCACCTCAACCTCCGGGCTTTTGGGAAAGAACTCCGTGACGATTCCTATTCTCATCCTAAACACCCGGCGTCTGTTCTGAAGCCCCTATTTCGCCCCAACGCACCCATAGGTTTTTTCATACCAGTCTATGAATTTTCGAAGCCCATCCCCTAAAGAGACCTTCGGTCTGAATCCAAGCGATTTAAGTTTGGAGATATCTGCAAGAGTCACCGGAACATCGCCGGGCCAAGATTTACCGGTATACCTAATTTTCGTCTTTCCAGCAAGCCCAGTAATCTTCAAGATTTCCTCCACGATCTCGCTCACCGAGAAATTTCTCCCGTATCCGACGTTGTAAGCCTCGCCCTTCAGTCTCCCCTTCTCGATTATAAGCATTGTCGCATCAACCGCATCGCTTATGTAAAGATAGTCCTTTGTCTGTTTTCCGTCTCCAAGAACCTCGAGTTCCCTCCAGTTTTTTCTCAGTTTTTCGAGCAGATCAAACATGACCCCACGCCGGGATCTCGGACCGTAAATATTGTAATATCTGAGGTTTGCTGTTTTGATGTCATAGAGCGCAGAGTAAGATGCGCAGAAAGCTTCTGCAGCCGCTTTTGAGGCCCCATAATTAGAGATCGGTAAAATAGGCTGGTTTTCATCAGTCGGCAGAACCTCTGTAACACCGTAGACCGTCGATGAGCTTGCAAAAATCACGACTCCAACATCCAGCTTCCTAGCACATTCGAGAACGTTCAGGGTCCCCCTGACATTAACCTCAAAATCCTCAAGCGGATTCTCAGCTGATTTAGGAACGCTTGATTGTGCGGCAAAGTGAAGCACGCCTTCGACTTCCTTCATGCTTCTTTGCAAGTCAGCGATTTTCCTGATATCTCCCTTTACAAGATGAAACTCTTTTTTCTTTACCAAATTTTCCAAGTTCTCCATGAAGCCACATGAGAAATTGTCGATCCCCACAACCTCTACACCATCGGAGATGAATCTTTCGGCGAGATGGCTTCCCATGAACCCAGCCACGCCAGTTACAAGAACCCTGCTTATCTTTTTCAATTTCTCACTACTGTCATATTCACGTGGAATATTAAGAGGTTTCACATCCCTCCGCTATTTTTTCCAAGTTTCTAACCCTCCCCAGCAGAGTCCCATCCAAGAGGTAAACTTCAGCCTCTAGAACGTTCGCCGCCCCACTTTTGAACATCGGACCTATGAACTCCTCAGACATCTTTCTGTTCACAGGAGCTCCCCCAACCATTTCTCCAAAGGCAGGCATGACAATCAACTTTGGACATTTTTTCCCCACTCTGAGTTCTTTCGGTAATTTCGACCGTTCGAGCTCGACCTTTAGCCACACCGGCTCCACTATTCTTCCACCATATTTGTCTCTGATCTCAACCGCTGGATGTGTGTGACCCATCACCAGAACTTTACACCCCATAACATCGGGTGATGGCCATGCATGCCCATGTAGCAGACCAACAGAATTCCCGAGCTTTATTCCTCTGACATCGTGCAGCACAACCCCTCTTGGGACCATTCCTTCTATGTCTCCATCATGATTACCTGGAACGATTTCTACATTCGCATACTTCATGAGCTCCTCGAGTAGTGCTGGAAGCTCCCTCCATTCCTGCCAGCTAGCAACCGGAATTCCATGCTTCACATCTCCCAAGAGAATAATCCTGTCAGGTTTGAATCTCTCAACAAGGCTCAAAAGCCTCTTTTTGACCTTCGGTGTCTGGCTTGGAAGAGAAATCCCGCTTTCGGCTAGCTCCCCCTCTACTCCAAGATGCAAATCTGCCACAACCAAGATTTTCTGCCCACCAGCTCTCACTATCAACGCTGGCTCTCCAGGAATCAATTTTATCAATCGCTTTCCTCCTCGAGAATTTCTCTCAGCGGTCTCCCGACATCTGGATCAATTCTATAATACATCCTACTTTTTGGAAGTCTTTTGATTTCCTTTGTTTTCAGCGCTAGAACGGGGGTCCTTCGGAACCCGAAACAAACAATGGCTTCCGCTCCCATCTCCTTCGCTTTCTTCTCAAGCATACGGATCTCATCCTTAGCCACGTAAATCGGTACCAACCTAGAAGTTTTTTTACAGCTCACCAAATATCTCAGTTTTCCATTTTTGTAGATCTTCAGATCGATTCCGAGAGAGCTTCCGGCTCTATCCCATTCAAATCCAAACTCTTCGAAGAGATATGCCACCCGATATTCAAAATTCGTCCCTCTCTTTTTCTGCGAGACCACGGCAGTCCCCAAGCTTTATTTTTGTGGCTGAAGAATTAAAAATACGAAAATCGATGTCCGAGCTTCCTAGTCTCGTGATTAGAGAAGCAAAAAAAGAAGATCTCAAGAAGGTTTTTGAGATAGAGCTCAAGTGTTTTCCAGACCCCTACCCTATAGACCTTTTAAAGAAGCTTCTTTCAACATATCCTGAGACTTTCCTCGTCGCCGAATTCGAAGGGAGGATCGTCGGTTATATAATAGCAGGGATCAGATGGCTCTCTATCGGCCACATTCTCGCAATCGCTGTAGATCCAGATTACAGAAACAGAGGAATCGGCTCAGCCCTCATGAAAGAGATTTTCCGTCGTTTCCGAAAGCATGGCGTGACCTTGGTTAGACTTGAAGTGAGGAAAAGCAATGTCACTGCCATCAAATTTTACCGCACTCTAGGTTTCGTCGAAAGGTTCGAGGTCCCGTTCTATTACGCTGACGGGGAAAGCGCAATCACCATGGAGCGCGATCTTTCCCCAACCCCTGCTTCTTGAAATCCTCCAGTGTAAGGATCTCGACATTCGCCGGAGGTTTAGAAACAGTTGATGTAAGCCCCACGATATGCTTTATGCCTTTTGCGGCTGCCAGGTCTGTCATCTCCTGCGTGATTATGCCGTCGAAAACCACTGCCATCACACCACTTGAGTTCTTTATCTCCTCTTTGATATTCGCAACAGGTACTTCTTTGATGGGCTCCAGACCGTAGTTGAAGAGAACCCCCTGCAAAGTTCCCCTAAGTCTGTTCATAGTGTCCATAAGTTTCTGGAGAATGTCTTTTTTCGGGGGAAGAATCTTGTGAATGATCGCCGAAACCGGTTTCTTATCCTTAAGCGCCTTGATGATTTCTTTTCTTGTAAGTTCTTCGACGCTTCTTCCCGGCGGTGGCCTAGCAACATAATCAACCCTTGCAACCTGTAAAAGTTCGCGCAGGATTAGATCGCCTCCTCTATCGCTGTCAACAAAAGCCGTAACGGTCTTATTCTTTGTGAGTTCGACAATTTCCGGCGGTACGCTAGTTCCGTTAACGGCTATGACATTCCTTATCCCAGCTCTGAGCAGGTTGAGAACATCCGCTCTGCCCTCAACAATGATTATGGCATCCGAGGTCTCGACCTCTGGTCCGGCCGGCAACCCACGGTATTCAACTATTTCTCCGGTTTTGATCGTATCCTTCACATGCTCGGTTATCTCCTGTGCTTCTGGAAGCTCCTCCTCGAGCTTCTTCAGAATTTCCTTCGCCCTATCCAGAATGTACTTTCTTTTTGTGTCTCTCACATCTTGGATTTTTTCAACCTTTATCTTGGCCTCGCAAGGTCCAATTCTTTCAATAGTCTCTAACGCAGCCGCTATGATTGCGGTTTCATACCTATCCAAGCTCGAAGGAATCATTATAGTTCCTTTCGTCTTCCCCCCTTCAGTCTGCAGATCAACTTTAATTCTCCCAATTCTCCCAGTTTTTAAAAGCTCCCGGAGATCGAGTTCATCTCCCAACAGCCCTTCAGTCTGCCCAAAGACAGCTCCGACAACATCTGGTCTATCCACTACCCCATTCGCTTCCAGCGATGCATAAATCATATATTTCACGGTTGGGATGAGACTCTCTTCTTTCACTTCCCTAACTTCCGCTGAGTTTTGCTTCTCGTTCACACGATGCACCTTCTTTTACAGCCAGAAGTGAGTGAGCTTGATATCTGGCTTTCTAAGTATAGTAGAACTCTCGAACTTTTAAAAGGTACGGTTTGCTTACCGGACATCCTGTTTGCAAAAGCTACCAGAGACTCAAATTTTTAAAACTTTTTCTTTTCTTCTGCGCAAGATGTAAGCCGGAATATCCCAAATCATCCTTGCCTTTTCGATGACCACACGATCGCTGCTCGCTGTAACCTCTGCTCTCGCCACTTTACTGTCGACCCCTTTCTCCGCTCTAGCCTCTCCACGAATTCCACTTTCTTCCAGCCTTTCTTTCACGAAACGTGCTAACTCACCACTTCTGCTCACTTGGGCGTCAAAGAGTACGGTTACCCTCTTAGGTTTAGTTTTTGAAATCGCTTTGACGATTTCATCCACTGCTTCTGCACTCTTCTCACCAAATCGATACTTTCCGAAAACCCCTCTGAGATCTCTAACAATTCCATCCTCACACATTATCACAGGTTCACCTCTCAGAATAGCTTCTACTGTTATTAGCACATTGTATCCATCGACAGCTAGCCATCTTTTCCTTACTTCCCTGATCCCGACGATCTTCTCCCTATGTTTCCTCGCCTCCTCCTTGGAAAAAACACACCTAGCCAAAAGGTGTCTTTCCCATTCATTTAACCTGAAATGATTTGCTACAAACGTGACCGCGGATTCTCTCCGGTAGCCCCTGTCAAGCAGATATCTCAAATCCCTGGCAGCTTCGACCAGCTTCTCCATTCTTTTTACTCCACGTATACAGCCGGTCTCAGGGGCAGACTCCTCTTCGCCCTCCCGGCTGGATCATACTTCTCCTCATCGCTTTCCCTGAAAACACGAACTTCTCTTGCTCCGACCTGACCTGCGATGTATCTGATGGCATCACTCAGGATATCAAATTCGTTAACTCCTTTCCTAATAGCTTCTATCTCTTCTGGAGAAGCCTTTCTCACCTCTGCGATCATCGTCTGCAAAATCTTCGCCAGCTCTTTTTCAGTCATATCTTCTGCAAATCTCCTCGCCTCTGTCAGAAGAGCGTCAAAGTCTATCTTCCCTTTTTTCATCTGTTCTAGAGCCATCCTGCAGACTTTCCATTTCCATTCCTCCGCTACGTAAATGCAAACTATATCCGGCGTTTCTTTTCCGATGACTTTCTTGATCTCTGAGATGTCCTCAACGATCTCGTCAACGAAAGCTTCGGCAAACTCAACCTCAAGGTTTCTCACTTCCACACTCGGCCAATTTGCAAGAGAGACAAACCCATCCTTACCCATCATTTTCCATATCTCCTCACAGACGTGCGGAATGAATGGTGCGAGCATTCTAATCCAGACATCCAGAACATCCCTAAGCACCTTGCCCTTAGCAGAACTTGTAGATCTTTCCAGATATCTTCTCACATCCTGCATCATCATGTAAAACGCATGCTGTGCAGCTTTCCTTGTTTCAAAAGCCTCAAGTGCGGCAGTCGTTTCTCCAAGATGGAAGTTCATCCTGCTCAAAATCCATTGCTCTGCTCGTCCGGTTTCTCCATCCTCCACAGGGATTGAAAGAATCTCATCTACAAGTGACGCAAATCTCCTGAGATTAGAATGTGTCGCCTTCACCTCTTCGCTTCTCCAGTCTAAATCCTGCCAAGGCTCCGCCACCGCCAGCAGGTGAAGTCTCACAGTGTCCGCTCCGAATTCCTTCACGGCCTCAGATATCGCCACTATGTTCCCCTTAGAAGAAGACATTTTCTGACCCTCGAGTATAACCATTCCAAAGCTTACGATTCCTCTCGGACAAGCATCGGGGAAGAGCAGTGCGTGGTGAAATATGTGAAAGGTAAGATGGTTTGGTATAAGCTCATCTGCCGACATTCTGTAGTCGAGAGGATACCAGTATGTAAACTCCTTCCTCATCTTCTCTAACTTTTCCCTTTCAATCCCGCTCTTTCTTGCGATTTCCGTTATGTCACCTTTTCCGTAAAATACGTAGTCAAAAACCTCATCATTGAGTTTCTCTGCATCTATTGTTTTGAGTATGTGTGAGATTGTGTAATATGCCATATATATCGTTGAATCACTCAGGGATTCTATTATCCAGCTAGGATCCCACGGGGCCGGAGTTCCCATTCCAATCTTCCTAGTGCAAGGCCACTCCTTCAGCCACTCAATCGTATATTCAAACTGTGTTCTCGTCTCCGGCGGGACGAGATGCATCATGGAGAGACATTTCTTCGCCATTTTTTTCCAATCTTCTCGCCCATAATCAATGAACCACTGATCTTCAACGATTTTTATGGTGACTCCGGTTCCACATCTGCAGGTGACGGGCTTCTCCGCGAATTCATACATAATCGCTCCATCTCCAGACTTTATCAAATCCTCTTTGACCGCGACTTTGGCCTCTGAGACCTTCATCCCTCCGTATTTCGGAATCCAGCTTCTCATAGTTCCCTTAAGAAATTCCGCTCGGTAGACCTCCTTCGTAGCCTCCTCCAGTCTTGGGTCGGTTTGATCCGAGATTCCCATTTTTCGCACGACATCGACAGCCGGAAACTCCCCATAACCCTCCACCTCAATCAGACCAATTGGTGAAAGCTTCTCAACCAAGTCTTTGCCGATACCCCATCTCGAGAGATCGGATGATTTCAAGTTTTCCAAGGCAACGTAATCGTAAGGCGCATGTGCAGGAACGGACCCGACCACTCCTGTGACGTTATCCGGATCAACGAACGTTGCTGGTAGTATCGGCACTTTTTTCTTTGTGATAGGCACTTCTACCAGAGCCCCGAATTTGATCTCGAATGGTTCTAGCTCCCCTACTCTGTATCCCTGCATCCTCAGCTTATCGACGGCTTGTTTACTTACCACCCACTTCTCATCATCAACGGAAACCACCACATATTCGCTGTTTGGATTCAGCCAAATGTTTGTCAACCCAAAAAGAGTCTCAGGTCTGAGTGTTGCAGCTGGGAAAACTAGGTCTCCCATTCTGTACTTTATGATCGTGAACTCTAGCACCTCCACACCTTCTCCCTCTAGCAGGTCATGATCTGTAACGGGGTTTCCGCAGTTCGTACACCATCTAACAGGATGTCTGCCCTTCACAATCAGTCCGGCATCCCAGAGTTTGTGGTACTGCCACGTCACAAACTTCTTGTAGTGCGGATCTATCGTTCTGAATTCTCTCCTCCAATCAATCGAATACCCAAGCTTCTCCATACCTTTTCTGTAACTCATTTCACTCTCCTTCGCGAAGAAGTTCCCGTAGAACTCCGGATTTTCAAACTTTGGAAGCATTTCCTTTGGCACCCCATATCTCTCGGTCAGGACCCTCACGAGTGTTGGGTCTCTCCTTGCAACTCTCCTCGCAGCCCCCACAATTGGAGTCCCTGTGAAGTGATACGCCATGGGAAAGAGAACGTTATATCCGCGCATTCTCTTGTAGCGTGCAATGACGTCGGGAAC